>Ga0137425_1000093_pt1 | contig 29562 bp, 26 predicted proteins | sample EasRivERMZT640_2_FD_102318 | JGI IMG/M metagenome (GOLD analysis project Ga0137425, IMG submission 102318) | Soil microbial communities from meander-bound floodplain in the East River, Colorado, USA - East River MetaG ERMZT640_2 | ecosystem: Environmental > Terrestrial > Soil > Floodplain ...
AAAGGGCCAGTTGGCGATGGGCAGCACCTGGGAAACAATGGCCCGGCCGTAGCCCTGCCGGTTGTTGCCCATGACCCCCACGGTGGCCAGCTCGACCGCCCGGGTGCTGTCCACCAGGATGTCGCTGCCGTCCAGGGAGAGCGCCCCCGAGACCTGTCCGATCAGCTCCTCGGAGAAGTTGGTGGAAGCCACCAGGAGCGCCTTCACCAGCGCGCCCGAGACGTTGGAGATCCGATCGGCGTCGACGCGGGTTCCGGTGGGATAGAAGCCCTGCGCGAAGTAATCGCGCGCCAGAGTCGCCTGGCCGGTGACGGTGGCAGCCGCGAACGAAGTGCCCCGATTGTGCTGATCCAGCGCCGCCTCTATTGTGCCATCCTGGTTGTTGTCGGTGGATCGGAAGGCAGCCATCCCATAGGTGAGCGGGCCGCCCCCCGTGGGGGTCCGATCATTGCCCACGCCCGTCATAATGGGTGCGGTGCGCAGGCTGGCGGCCGTCGCTGGGCCTTTGGAAGTGTAGTTGGTGACGTTTTCTTCCTCGTTGAAGTCCCCGAACATGGACTGGACGTCCTGGCAGACCGCTCCCGTGCTGATGGAGTTCTTGGCGGTCGCGGGCGGTGAGGTCTGCAGCGGGCGGCAGGTGCCCAGGCCGCACGCCGGGTCGCTCTGAGCGTTGGAAATCCCGTCGAACAGGTCGGGGATCAAATCCCGGCCGGAAGTCAGGCTGAATCCGGCATTGCCCACCGGACTGATGACCATGTAGTCCAGGTTGTTGGCCAGGAAGGTATCGATCTGGCTCGATTCGGTCGTGTAGACCCCCAGGCTGCCCCCGGACAGGTTGCCGGAGAAGTTCGGCACCGCGAAGGGCATGACATGCAGGCGGGCTCCGGCGTCCCGGGCGGCGGTCATTCGATCGGCGATGGAACCGGGATTGATGTTGCCGCCGTGCTCCACCAGCTCAGCAATGGGGCAGTCGGCGTCGCTGCCGGCATCCTGCACCACCAGCCTGGCACCGCGGGCGATACCATCCATGTTGATGTTGGTCCGGACGTAGCCCGGCAGGGGGGAGATGGTGGCGTACGCCCCCAGCACCGAAGCGGAGCCGGCGATGATGCCACCCACCACGTTGCCGTGGGTCCCGGAGCCCGATAGAACCCCGTCGCAGGTCTCCCCGATCGATCCGGGAGCGTGCGGTCCGATGAGCTGATACGAGACGATTTTTCGGTGGGATCCGCCAGCGATCAGGGCGGCAATCTGCGCCCCGGTCAGGACGGTATTGCTGTGCGCGAAAGAGACGGTATCCGTGGACACGCCGTTGTCGGTGACCGCCACGATCTGCGGGGGCACGGCGGAGCCCAGGCCCAGCCCGCCTCCGTCGACTCCCAGATCCCAGTACGGAGTAGCCCCGCCGGTGTGCTCCACCTCGCCGACCTGCGCGGTGGTGTGGACCTCGGCGCTGGCCAGGAGGAATTCCAGGTCTTCCTGAATGTGGCGGATCCCCGGAATCGCCGCGATCGCCGCGATCTGCTCGGGAGCAGCGCGTAGCCGCAGGCTGCCGTCGGTCTCGCCTCGCAGAGACGCCAGATCGGCGCCCAGAACGGCCCGGGCAGCGGAGAGCACCTCGGCGCTCGAGAATCCGGGCCAGATCTCGGCCACCAGGTCCATCTCTCTCGATGCGGCACGAAGCTTTGAGATCAGCGGCGTGGTTCCCAGGGTGGGATCGAGCTTGAAGCCCGGCGGATATACCGCCGAGGCCTCGACGAAATCTGCGCTGCGGGCGGCGCGCAGGGCCGCGTCTTCTCCGACCAGAACCAGGCCGCGCTCCGGGACGCTGCTCACCACCGTCACGCCCATGCCGCGAAGCCGTTCCTCGATGGCGTCAAATCCCAGGGCTTTGAGGGCCGGGCTGCTCACCTGAACCAGAACGACGTCCTTGCCACCTCCTGAACGCGGATCCTTCCTGCCGCGAAAGCCCGCGGGGAGAAAATCCAGTCCCGTCGCTTTCTTCAAATCCACGAAACCGACGCTGCTGTAAATCAGGCCTTTGCGCTGGTTGGATGGAGGGAGGTTCGGCCGGAACGACTCGCCGAGCGGACTGAGCCCCAGCCGCCTCTCATGGAGCTTGGGACGAAGGCGGTTGAAATAATTCAACGCCTCCGGATCGATGTCCCGCCGATCCCCCTGCTGGAGGTCCGGGTGACCTTCAACTTTGCTGGCCCAGCTTTGCAGGGAGGCGATGGTGGCGAGTGGGAGGAGTGCGACGAGGAGAAGGAGGATCTTGCTGCCGATTCGGGTCGAGAGTTTGGGACTCAAGATCTGCCTCCAGAAAGTCCCGCAAGCGCTCAAGGAGGGCTGACCGGCAGGATGGACACAGGAATCGCACCGCCTTCGCCCTCCAAAGCCCCTCTCTGCGCAGGACTGATTTACGGGATAGGTTGTCCTCTGGGATTTCCCTCTATGAGAAGTTCACAAATGCCCCCCTCCCACCCCCTCGATTGGGACCGAGGCTGAGTCAAAGGGCGGCTGGAGCCAAAAAAGGTAGCCGTAATATTACGTTGAACCGCATGATATGCAAGCCTTTTCGGGGGGGGAGAGAAGGTTCATTCCAGGTTGGTAAGCCATCGGCGGTCGCCGCGCCGGCGTTCTCTGGTAGACCGGGCGCTGCTCAACTCATGCATATCATGCATAATCCGCACTTCAGAATCGCAAAATGCCCCCAGGAATGAAGGCCGGGGGACGGTCCTTTCGGGGTGTTCATGCCATCCGGGTATCCCAGCCGAATCGTCTGCCTCACGGAAGAGACCACCGAAGTTCTCTATCGCCTGGGAGCCGGAGATCGCGTGGTGGGCGTCTCAGGCTACACCGTCAGGCCCCCCGAAGCCCGTTTAAAGCCAAAGGTTTCTGCCTACATACAGGCCAACATCGAGAAGATTCTGGCTCTGCATCCCGACTTGGTCCTGGCCTTCTCGGACCTGCAGGCCGAGATCGTCCGGGACCTGATCCGACGGGGGGTCTGGGTGATGACCTTCAACCAGCGCGGCATCGACGAGATCTACCGGATGATTCTCACCCTGGGGGGGATGATCGGCCTGGACGAGCGGGCCCGGGCCCTGGTCGAGGAGCTGGAAGAAGGGGTCGAAAAGGTGCGCGACAAAGGGGAGTCGCTGCTGAGGCGTCCCCGGGTCTTCTTCGAGGAATGGCCCGATCCGTTGATTTCAGGGATTCGCTGGGTCAGCGAGTTGATCGAAGTGGCAGGGGGCCTGGACATCTTCCCGGAGCTGCGCGAGCGCCAGGACGGTCCCGGACGCATCGTGGGGCTCGAGGAAGTGGTCAGGCGGGAGCCCGAGGTGATCATAGGCTCCTGGTGCGGCAAGAAGGTCCGCTTCGACACGATCCGGAATCGCCCCGGATGGGAGCGGATTCCGGCGGTGAGGCGTGGAAAACTTTATGAGATCAAGTCGGCGCTCATCCTGCAGCCGGGCCCCGCAGCGCTCACCGACGGGTTGGCAAGACTGCACGAGATCATCGCCGAAGCATCGCTCGGCTGATTCGGAGGAGACTAGCGGAGAAAAGGCAGCGCACGAGTCCGTGCGATAAGCCGGGTGCCGCCCGAGTCCACCTCGACACGCGCTCCCAGGGGCGGGTGCGGCAGAGTCAGGAGAGCGAGAGCGTTCGGTTTTCCGTCTCGCGGAGAGAGGGCGCTGCTGGTCACTTGTCCCGTCGGACGAAGGGCCAGAAAAACGGGCGATCCCGCCTTGGGGATCTCCTGGCCGTCGAACACCAGCCCGGCAAGTCGTCTCTGCACTTTTTTGTAAGTGTTGAGGCGTGCCACGACTTCCTGTCCCGTATAGCATCCTTTCGTCAGGCTGATGGCCTGGTCGAGCGCAGCCTCCCAAGGATTGTGCTCCTCGGTCAGCTCGTGTCCCAGCTCTGGAACACCGGCATCCACCCGCAACCGCTCCACGGCCTGGTCTCCGGCGGGGACCGCGCCCTCACCGACCAGAGATTCCCAGAGCGCGGCTGCGTCATCGTGCGATGCCAGGATCAGGAAACCGGATCCAGCCAGCGGAAAAGTTCGGACAATCCGCGCCCGGGTCTGGTTCAAAAGCGCCTCGCGATGCCAGGCGGTTCTGAGATCCTCCAGTCGACTCAATCCAGTGAATTTCTTGAGGATGGGTGCAGCGCCCGGGCCAAAGAGGCCGAGCATTTCATGCTCGGAGGGCTCCTGAAGGGTGACCTCCTCGCGGAAAATGAAGCTGTCGATCCAGTCGTGGATGCGCCGGCCGTTTCCGGGGGAGGTGACCATCAAGATACTCTCCTCGTCGGCCACGGCCTGGACGAGATCGATGATTCTGCCGCGCGGATTCAGGAAGGCGGTTAGGCAACCTTCGCCGGCCTGCAAGGCGCTAACCTCATTGGTGGAAATGCGGTGAAGCAGATCCCGATGGTCCTTGCCTCGGACCACCACACGACCCGGGAGCGACCGCGGCGCGACGACGCAGCCGGCGAGGGCCGCGGCCGCTTCGCGGGCCGGATCTCCGAAGGATTCCACGCTCGCACCGGAGGGATCGGCGGTGAAGACGGCGCCTTGTTTGCTGAGCGTTTCGTGCAGCACGGTATTCATCGCGAGCCTAGAGCTCTATGAACTCGGGGTGGGTCTTTTCCGGCAGCAGCCCGGCTCGATGGCCGCGGTCGAGGAACTCGGTAATGGCCCGGCGGCCGGAGGATCCAGCATCCCGCGTGAGGTCGTTGACGTACATTCCGACGAAGCGATCGGCGAGGTTTCTCTCGAGACCCCGGCCGAACTTCATGGCATAGGTCAGCGCCGCATCGCGGTGGGACAGCGAGAATTCGATGGCCTCCCTGAGCCATCGCGCCACCTGCCGGCAGCGTTCTTCACCCAAATCCTTGCGGATCACGTTGACGCCCAGAGGCAGCGGAAGACCGGTCTCACGCTTCCACCACTCTCCGAGATCCGCCACCTTGTGCAATCCCGCGCTCGCGTAGGTGAGCTGCCCCTCGTGGATGAGCAGGCCGAGATCGGATTTCCCCTGCAGGACGAAGTCGGGGATCTGATCGAAGGGCACCACCGTGGTCCGGACATCTCCGGCGAACAGGCGCAGCGCCAGATAGGCCGAGGTGAGAGTCCCGGGAACGGCGATCAGCCTGCCGGGGAGATCCGCCGCGCTCATGGGGCGGGAGCTCACCAGGAGCGGGCCATAGCCATCTCCGAAGCTGCCTCCGCAAGGGAGGATGGCGTAGCGCCGGCTCAGGTGGGCATACGCATGAACCGAGGCGGCGGTGATCTCGATGTCCCCGTCCAGCGCCATCCGGTTGAGGGTCTCGATGTCGTGGAGAACCTGCTCGAACCGGACACCCGGGGTATCCATTTTTCCGCAGGCCAGGGGGTAGAACATGAAGGCGTCGTCGGGATCGGGGCTGTGACCCAGGCGCAGGGTCACCGGCGGGGGCGCCTCGCGGACGTGGCGCCGGATGATCTCCAGCAGCTGCGAGGCAATCTGGGAATTGGCCACCACCTCGTCGGCCCCGGCATCCCTGGCGCGATCCCGTCCCGGGAGATCCATGTGGGGGCCGTAGGCGACCACCGGCACCCCGGGGGCAACCGGGCCGTGCTTCATCGCCCGGATGGCTTCCCATCCCGCTTCGTCCAGGGCCGAATAGTCGATCAGAAGCAGGGACGGAGTCATCTCGCGCAGCGCCGCTCCCAGGCCGGATGCGCTGACGAAGCGCACAGGCACGCCGGCATTGCGCAGCGTGACTTCGATGCGCGAGCGCAGCGTCAGGTCAGCGGTGACGGCGAGGACTGTCGTTTCGGCGGTCATGGGCGAAGTCCCTTCATGCGGTCGGATTGCGCTGCCGAGGGTCGATTCATGGAAGGTCTCTCATCCGTCCTCCGGCAGCTCCAGGCGTTCCTCACAGGCCGCCCAGGGTTCTGCCCGCCAGGCCCACTCCCACCATCAGGCAGATGACCCCCGAGGTCAACTGGAGCGCCCCGAAGAACCTAGTCGAGCCGGTCTGCGCGGCCGAAAGGGGAAGACTGAGAATCCAGCTCAAGGCCGCCATTCCCAGCAGGGCGCCCGAGGCGAACAGGGCCAGGGCCACCAGCGCCGAGGCCGCCGAGGACGAAGCGGCCAGGACCAGGAGCGTGGCTGCGCCGGTTCCCGAAAGGCCGTGAACCATCCCCACCAGAAAGGGGCGACGAGAGGGGCGCAGCCACTGCTGCACCGGGTGGCGATGGTGGTGCTCTGCGTGTGCTTCTCCGTGGTGGAAGTGCAGGTGCGCATGCACCACTCCATCGTGCTCGTGCAGGTGCAGATGGGCCCGATCCCGCCGCAGGTGGTGCAGCAGGATCCGGCCGCCCAGGAGGATCAGCACGGCGGCGACCGCCAGCTCGAGAAACGCTTCCAGGCGCGCGGGCACACGCCAGCCCAGAAGAATGACGGCCGATCCCGCGGCGAGAAGAGCGAAGGCGTGTCCCGCTCCCCACATCGCCCCCACTCTGCCCGCCTTGAACCGTCCGACTTTGCCGGCTCTTCCCATGAGCGCAGCCACCGCCGCCAGGTGATCGGGCTCGAAGGCATGGCGCAAGCCGAGCAACAGCCCCAGCAAGACCGGAAGCGCCGGGTCCCTCATGACGTGGCCGTAGAATCGGCTTGCCGCTGCACATGCCGGGAGGCGTGGTAGGAAGAGCGGACCAGCGGGCCGGCCTCCACGTGGCGGAAGCCCAGAGGCATTGCCTCATTGCGGATTTCCTCGAACTCCTCCGGCGGGACGTAGCGGTGGACCGGAAGGTGGCCGGTGCTCGGCTGCAGGTACTGGCCGATGGTGACGATGTCCACCCGCGCGGTGCGCAGATCGCTCAGGACTCCGCGAATCTCGTCGCGCGTCTCTCCCAGCCCCAGCATGAGCCCCGATTTGGTCAGGGGCGCTCCCATCGCCTTCGCCTGCTCCAGCAGGGAAAGGGAATGGCGATAGACCGAGCCGGGCCGCACGGATCGATACAGGCGCGGCACCGTTTCGATGTTGTGGGCGAACACATCGGGAGCGGCCGCAAGCACGATTTTCAGGGCGCCGGAGGCTCCCTTGAAATCGGGAGTCAGAATCTCCACAGCGCAGCCGCTCACCCGCCGCCGCACCGCCTGAATGACCGCCGCGAAGTGAGCGGCTCCTCCGTCCGGCAAATCGTCACGGTCCACGGAGGTGATCACGGCGTGAGCCAGTCCCATCTTCTCCACCGCCTCCGCCAGGTGCGCCGGCTCTTGCGGATCCACCCTGCCCGGCGTGCCGGTCATGACCGCGCAGAAGCCGCAGCGCCGGGTGCACACATCCCCCAGGATCATGAAGGTGGCGGTGCGCTCTCCCCAGCACTCGTAGATGTTGGGGCAGTGGGCCTCCTCGCACACCGTGTGCAGCTGCAGCGTGTCCATGGTGCGCCGCACCGATTTGTAGGCGTCGTTGGTTCGCAGGCGGATCTTGAGCCAGGGCGGTTTGGGGGCGCGCTCCGCCGGGGCGACGATGGGAAGCTCGTCGGCGAACCGCCGGCGGGTGGGGGCCCGTTTGGCAGGGACTTCAGCTTCGGACATTGGCTTCGCCTGCCAGCTCGCAGCGGAACACGCGAGCGAAATGGGTGAGCGTCGAAGCAACCGCGTCCTGCATGGCGACGGAACGCCCCAGGAGCCGGGAAAGCGAGGTCACGCCCCGCCCGCGGATGCCGCACGGGACGATGAGGTCGAAGCCGGCAAGATCGGTCGACACATTGAGGGCGAAGCCGTGCGAAGTGACCCAGCGCGACACGCGCATTCCGATGGCCGCCAGCTTCTCATTCCCTACCCAGACTCCGGTGAGCCCCTCCACGCGTGCGGCGTGGATTCCGAAATCACCGGCCACGCCGATGAGGACCTCTTCCACCATCCGCATCAATCGATGTAGATCCCTGAGGGGCGCGGGGAGCAGGAGGATCGGATAGCCAACCAGCTGCCCGGGGCCGTGGTAGGTCACGTCACCACCTCTGCCGGTCTCGAAAACCTCCACGCCGCGGCGACGGATCGTTTCGGGTGACGACAGGAGGTTCGACGGGTTGGCGCCGCGGCCCAGCGTCACCACCGCGGGGTGCTCCAGCAGGAGCAGAGTATCCTCTCCCACTCCCTCCTGGCGCGCCCGGACGAGCTTTTCCTGGAGACGCAGCCCCTCGGCGTACGCCACCCGGCCGAGCCACGAAGCTCGGAAGTCAGGCAGCCGTGCGGCCGGGGCGCCGGCGGTCGAGGGAGCGGGCGAGAGAATCTGCATCGGATCTCACACCAGGCGCGGGTCGAAGCTTTCCAGGGTCTTTTTCACCAGGGACATGAACTGGTCGGCCACCGCCCCATCGATGATCCGGTGGTCGAAGCCAATCGCCAGGTATCCCATGGTGCGGATGGCGATGGCCTCGTCCAATACTTTCAGGCGCTTCTCGATCGTCCCGACTCCCAGGATGGCCAGCTGCGGCTGATTGATGATGGGAGTGCCGAACAGGCTCCCGAAAACGCCGGGATTGGTGATGGTGAAGGTCCCACCCTGGACTTCCTCCGGCAGGAGCTTCTTGACGCGGGCCCGCTCGGCGAGATCCACGGTCGCCTTGGCGAGCCCGGCCAGGTTGCGCTCCTCGGCGTTCTTGATCACCGGAACGATGAGGCCCCAATCCAGCGCCACCGCCACTCCCAGGTTGATGTCCTTCTTGTAGATCAGGTTGTCGCCCTCCACCGACGCGTTCATCACTGGGAAGGCCTTCAGCGCCTCCACCGTGGCCTGCAGGATGAAGGGCAAATAGGTCAGCTTGACGCCGTGACGCTCCTGGAACGCCTCCTTCTTCTCCTTTCGGATCCGATCCACGGCGGTGTAATCGACCTCGAAGAAGGAATGGACGTGGGCGGAGGCGCGTTTGCTGGCGACCATGTGCTCGGAGATCTTTCTGCGCATGACGCCGAGCGGCTCCACCTTGGTCCGCTCTCCGGGCTTGAAGGCGATGGCCGGCGCGGAGGCCGGCGCCGGGGAGGAAGTGGTGGCACGAGGGCCGGCGCCCTGCACCTGGCTCAGGAAGTCGTTCTTGGTCACCCGTCCCGAGATGCCGCTGCCCTGGAGTGTGGTGATGTCCACGTTGGCTTCTTTGGCCATGCGGCGCACCAGCGGAGAGGACCGGGTGCGAATGCGCTCTTCCAGCGTTCCTTGCGCCGGCCGCGGCGGCTCGGGAACGGCCGACGGCTTGGGGGCGGCGGCAGCCGCGGGGCGCGCCGGCTCCGGGGAGCGGGTGGGAGCGTCTGCGGCCGCCGGGGCACTCTTGGCGGCCGAGGGCTCCGGCGCCGGTGACGGCGCGGCAGCTGCGGCTCCAGCTTCCGCCTCGGTGTCGATGGTTCCCAGGACCGTCTTGATTTCCACGGTCTTGCCTTCGCCGATCTTGATTTCCGACAGGACCCCGGCGGCGGGCGAGGGGATTTCCGCATCGACCTTGTCAGTGGAGATTTCCAGGATCGGCTCGTCCCGCTTCACTTTTTCGCCCGGCTTCTTCAGCCATTTGACGACGGTGCCTTCCTGGATGCTCTCACCCATCTGGGGCATGATCACTTCGACTTTCATCAGCGCTCCTTAAGGTTCTTCAGTAGGAGAGGAGCTCGCGCGCCGCCTGCAGGACCTTCTCGGCATTGGGAAGGAAATAATCCTCCAGAGGGGCGCTATAGGGGACCGGCGCATCGGGGGAGGTGATCCGCCGCACCGGTCCGTCCAGGTATTCGAAGGCCCGCTCGTTGATGAGAGCGGTGATTTCGCCGGCAATTCCGCCCGTGCGGGTGTCCTCGTGGACGATGAGGACCTTCCCGGTTTTCTTGGTTGTGGCTTCGATGGCGTCGGCATCCAGGGGGAGCAGCGTGCGGAGATCCAGCACCTCGGCGCTGATCCCCTCCTTCTCCAGGGTTGCGGCGGCATCCATGCAGTGCAGCTGCATGGCGCCGTAGGTGATCAGGGAAATGTCCCGGCCCTCGCGGCGCAGCACGGCCTTGCCGATGGGCACGATGTAGTCCTCCTCGGGAAGCACCTCTTTGATGCGCGGCAGCCGGTACAGGTACTTGTGCTCCAGGTAGATGACCGGGTCCTCGTCGCGGATGGCCGCCTTGATCAACCCCTTGGCGTCATAAGTCGTTCCCGGCGCCACCACTTTGAGGCCGGGGGTGTGCACGTAATACATCTCCGGGTTCTGGGAGTGGAACGGCCCGCCGCGCACCCCGCCGCCGGAAGGGCCGCGGATGACGATCGGGACCCCGGCGCCGTAGCGCCAGCGGCTCTTGGCGGCGAAGTTGGTGATCTGGTTGAACGCGCAGGCGATGAAATCGATGAATTGCATCTCCGCCACCGGGCGCATCCCCATGAGCGAAGCGCCGATGGCGGCGCCCACGATCCCGGATTCGGCGATGGGCGTGTCGATGATTCGATCCTGTCCGAATTTCTCCAGGAAACCCTTGGTCACCTTGAAGGCGCCGCCGTAGACGCCGATGTCCTCGCCGAGCATGAACACCCGTTCGTCGCGCTCCATTTCTTCCCAGAGTCCCTGGCGGATTGCCTCCAGGTAGGTGATGGCCTCTCCCATCAGCTTCTCCTCACGACGCGGAGAGTTTCCTCGCCTGGGCGCTCGATTGCGCCCTGGGTGGGTGCGTAGACGTCCTCCACGCACGACTCGGGGCGCGGCCCTCCGGCGGCCTCGGCGATGGCCAGGTCGGCGTCGATGCGTGCGGCGCATTCCGATTCGATGCGTGACAGATCCGCCTGGCTTGCGGCTTCCGAAGCGAGCAGGTGCTTCTCATACAGCAGGATGGGATCCCGCTTCTCCCAGAACTGCTTCTCCTCCTCGGGGACGTACGAGGCGTCGTCGTGCTCCGAGTGTCCGCGCATCCGCATGGTCTTGGCTTCCAGGAGCACGGGGCCCTGGCCCCGGCGCGCCAGATCGACCGCCCGCGAGGTGGCTTCGTGAACCGCCAGGACGTCGTTGCCGTCCACCACGCCCTGCGGGATTCCATAGGCCCGGGCCTTGTCGGCCAGATCGGCCAGCAGCGACTGGGCGGCGACGGGGGTGGAGTAGGCCCACCGGTTGTTCTCGATGATGACCACCAGGGGCAGCCGCTTCACGGAGGCGAGCGCCAGCCCCTCGTGAAAATCACCGGTGCTGGTGGCCCCGTCACCGATGTAGGTCAGGGCCACCAGGTTCTTATTCAGCATCCTTCCCGCCAGGGCCACGCCCGAGAGGACGGGGACGAGCGTTCCCAGGTGGCTGACGGGCGGTACGAAGCCGCGATCAATCCCCCCGAAGTGGAGCGAAGTGTCACGTCCCTTGCAGGGGCTTCCTTCCTTCTGCATGTACTGCAGGAAGAACTCCACCGGCTTCACGCCGCGAACCAGCATGGCTCCCAGGTTGCGGATCATCGGAGCGACCACGTCCTGGGGCGCCAGCGCGAACGCTGACCCCACGGAGATCGCTTCCTGCCCCTTGCTGCTGTAGAGGCCACCCTGAACTTTACCCTGGCGATAGAGCGCCGAGAGGCGCTCCTCCACCATGCGGTTCAGCTTCAGGTAGTAATAAAAGTCCAGCAGCTGGGCGGGGGTCTGGGCCGAGGCCGGCAGCGAATCCGCCGGGCGCCTGGATTGCGATTCGGAGGATTTTCCCCGCTTCGTCTGCTTTTTCACGGCGCTTCGAGAGGTTCGCGGCATGGATTCAGCGGTTCAGGGAGCGGCCCAGGACATCCAGGGCCGCTTCTCCCATCGCTTCCGAGAGAGTGGGGTGGGCGTGCATGGTGGCGATGATTTCCTCGGTCGTGGCTTCCAGCTTGAGCAGGGCCGCCCCCTCGGACACCAGCTCGGTGGCCCGGGGCCCGATGATATGGACCCCCAGCACTTCTCCGTATTTTTGCTCGGAGACGATCTTCACGAAGCCTTCCGTCTCACCGAGGATTTGGGCGCGCGCCAGAACCGAGAAGGGGAACTTGCCGCTCTTCACCTGGTGACCGCGCTCGGCGGCCTGCTTCTCCGTGAGCCCGACGCGGGCCACTTCGGGCTCGCAATAGGTGCACCAGGGGACCTGGTCGTAGCTGATGGGATGCGGCTGGCCGCCGGCCATCGCTTCCACCGCTGCGACCGCCTCGTGCGAGGCGACGTGGGCCAGGGGGGCGCGCCCCACTACGTCACCGATGGCGTAAATTCCCGGCTCAGCCGTCCGATAGGCAGCATCCACTTTCACGAACCCCTTCTCGACGACCGCGCGGGTTTTGTCCAGTCCCAGCCCATCGCTCTTCGGCCGCCTTCCCACGCCCAGCAGGAGCATTTCGGCGGACAGCGACTCGGTTTTCCCCGCCTCGCCGGCAATCATCGTGACTTCAACTCCCTTGGGGCCGGGGGAGGCCTTCTGGACCTTGGCTCCGGTGCGGCTGGTGATGCCCCGCTTGCGAAAACAGCGCTCCAGCTCCTTGGAGATTTCCTCGTCCTCCCCGGGAACAATCCGGGGAAGCAGCTCCACCAGCGTCACCTGCGATCCGAAGCTGGAGAAGATCGACGCGAACTCCACACCCACGGCGCCGGCTCCCAGGATGATGAGGGACTTGGGGACCGTGCCCAGCTCCAGGATGTGATCGGAGGTGAGGATTCTCTTGCCGTCCGGCTCCATGCCCGGCAGCCCCTTGGCCTCGGAGCCGGTGGCGAGGAGGACATTCTTGGTCTCCAGGATCTGACTCTTCCCCGATTTCGACTGCACCGAGACGCGCCCGGGGGCTTCGATCTTTCCGATCCCCTCGAAGACCTGAACAGAGTTCTTCTTCATGAGGAAGGCGACCCCTTTGGACATCCGCTCCACGATCCCGGTTTTCCGTTTCTGCACTGCCTGAAAGTCGAGCTGGACATCGCCGATCTTGAACCCGAATTCCCCGGCGTGCCGCAGGGTATGGTGCAGGGCCGCGCTTTGGAGCAAGGCTTTGGTCGGGATGCAGCCGCGCAACAGGCAGGTGCCTCCCAGATCGGGATCCTTTTCCACGATGGCCGTCTTCAGCCCCAGCTGGGCGGCGCGCACGGCTCCCACGTAGCCGCCCGGCCCCGATCCGATGATGACCAGGTCGAACCGGGCGCCTGTCTGGGGAGGGGTGGTCACGCTCTCTTGCCTCCGCTTGAAGAGCCCCACTTTGCGAGGCTCAAGGCCGTGTAAACCCCGCTCGGGAGTGGGAATATTCTCGAATTCTGCCTGTGAACCGGCGGCAATTTATCATCTTTGCGCGGCCCTTATCAAACAGGCCGGAGGGCGGCGGGACGGGCCCTATTCCCCCTGGAACTTGGGTTTGCGCTTCTCCAGGAAGGCGTTGATCCCCTCCTTCTTGTCCTTGGTTTCGAACAGGACGGTCTGGGAGAGAACCTCGAAGACGAGGCCCGAATCCAAGGGAACCCGGGCCGAGAGATTGAGAGCGGCCTTCGCCAGTCTGAGGGCCACCGGGGCTCGCGAGGCCAGCTTTTCCGCCAGCTCCCGCGTAGCGCCCGCCAGCTCTTCCCGCGGCACGACCCGGCTCACCAATCCCAAGGCCAGGGCTTGTTGCGCATCGACCGGATCGGCCGTGAGAATCAATTCCTTGGCGCGCCCCAGACCCACCAGCCGAGGCAGCCGCTGGGTGCCTCCCGCCCCCGGCAGGATTCCCAGCCCCACTTCCGGAAACCCCAGCCTGGATCCGGCCACCGCGATGCGGAAATCGCAGGCCAGCGCCAGCTCCATGCCTCCTCCGAGGGCGTGGCCGTTCATGGAAGCGATGGTGGGCTTGGGGCTGTCGTCGATGCGGGCGAAGAGATGGTTGAGGCACGCCTCCAGCACCTGCTTCGACTTGCGGTGCTGCAGGTCCCGCAGATCAGCTCCCGAGACGAAGACTTTGTCGCCCCCTCCGGTGAACACCACCACGCCTACCTCGCGATTCTGCTCGGAGTCGTCCAGGGCGCGCTGGATCTCCGCCGCCGTGGCCTCGTCCAGTGCATTGCGCACGTCGGGGCGGTCGATGGTAATGGTGGCGATCCGATCCTGCACGGTGTATCCGATGTTCATGAATGCCACGGCGTGACCTCGAGAGGTCTCCTCATCCCTTCAGGGTGCGAGGAGGATTTTTCCGAAAATGTGGCGCTCTTCCAGGAGCCGATGCGCCTCGGGGGCCTGGGCCAGCGGGAGCACCCGATCCAACACGGGCTTCAATCGCCCCGCCTCCACGTGCCGGAAGATGGCGGTGAAATTGGCCCGGCTTCCCATGGTGGATCCCAGGATGGAGAGGTTCTTGAAAAACACATGACGCAGGTTCAGCGCCACGTCGGCGCCGCTGGTGGCGCCGCAGGTGACCAGGCGACCGCCCCAGGTCAGGCTGCGCAGGGCCGGCTCGAAGACCGCCTTTCCCACATGCTCGATCACCACGTCGGCGCCCCGGCGGGCGGTGAGCCTTTTGACCTCTTCAGGCAGATCGGAGCGCGACAGATTGATCCCTTCTTCCGCTCCGAGCTCTTTCGCCTTGTCCAGCTTCTCCTGGCTGCTGGAGACGGCGATAACCTGCGCGCCGTGCAGCCGGGCGATCTGGATGGCTGCGGAGCCCACGCCGCTCCCGGCACCGAGCACCACCACCGTCTCACCGGGACGGACCTTGGCCTTTTCCACGACCATCTGCCAGGCGGTCAGGAACACCAGGGGGATGGCCGCCGCCTGATCGAAGCTCAGGACTGCCGGCTTGGGCATGAGATTCCTGACGGGGACCACCACTTCCTCGGCGCAGGTGCCGTCCCGATGCTCACCCAGGATTCCGTACTCGCGGCACAGGTAGTCGCGTCCGGCAAAGCAGGCCTCGCACAGGCCACAGGACACCCCGGGCGCCAGGACCACCGGGTCACCCGGCTTGAAGCCCTTTACCGGTGCGCCGATTTCCTGCACGGTGCCTGCGCCATCGCAGCCCGGGGTGAGCGGCAGGGGATACCGCACCCCCGGAATGCCCTGGCGCACCCAGAGGTCGAGATGGTTCACTGCCGCGGCATGGATCCGGACCCTGGCCTCGTGGGGACGCAGGGGAGGTGACGCAACCTCCTCCAGGAGGAGCTTTTCCGGGCCCCCATGCTCGTGAATCCGGATGGCGCGCAAGTGATTTCTCCCGACGCGGGACTGATTGGAACGGAGGGAAGTCTAGGGGAGTGTGGGGAGAAGCGTCAAGATGCCGGAACGCTCTTCCTGCGGGCGCTCAGGAACAGCGCCTCGAAACGCTCGACCATGGCGGCGATGCTGAATTCCGAGCCGATGCGCTCGCTTCCGGCCGCCCCCAGTGAGCGGCCCCGATCGGGCAGGGACAGGACCTGAATCATCCTCTCTGCCAGTGCCCCCGGGTCGCCCACGGGCACCAGGAGGCCGGTCACTCCATCCACGATCAGCTCGCGGCATCCACCCAGGTCGGTCGCCACCACCGGCCGGCCGGCAGCCATGGCCTCCATCACCACATTGGGCAAGCCCTCGAAATCGGATGACAAGGCCAGAAGGTCGAGCGCCGACAGGACCCGATCCATGTCATGTCGCTCCCCGGTGAAGCTGACTTCGAGGCCCATTTCAGTCGCCAGCCTTTTCATCGGCTCCAGGAGATCGCCGGCTCCCACCACCAGAAACCGGCATTCGGGAATTCTCGAGATGACGCGCCGCGCCGCCTCCAGGAAAAGATCCACCCGCTTCTCAAAGGTGAGCCTCCCCAACATCCCTACCACCGGCACCGTCGCGGGCAGACCCAAGGCGCGTCGAGCTTCCTCCTGCCCCCCTTGATACTCGAAGCGGGAGCGATCGACCCCATTGTGAATCACCTCGATTTGATCGGGGGAGACGCCGTAGATCCTGGTGGTCGATTCGGCCCCGAATCTGGAGTTGACTACTACCCGGCCGCTGCGGCGATAGACCAGGCCATTGATCCGGCTTCGCAGTGGCGACTCGGTCAGCTCCGCGCCGCGGCTGGAAGCCAGGAAGTAACTCCGCCGGTAAAACAAGAGGGCCAAGAACGAATAGAGGTTTACCGCCTGGGCGTAGGAGAGAACCACATCGATCCGATCTTCCCGCAGGAGCCGGGCCAGGGCGATCACACGGCGCAGCTCGAAGCTGTGCCGCCGCGGCAACACCCGCAACGGCACTCCGGCTTTTTGCAGGAGGGGTCCGAAGGGCTCAGTGACCTCCGACAGACAGTAGACATAAGGAGCGCAGCTGCCTCCCCTCAAGCCCAAAGCCAGCTCGGCGAGCTGTCGCTCGGAGCCTCCGGCGTGTAGCTGGCCGATGACCAGGGCGACGCGCAGGGGCGGTGTCACGTCGCGACGAGCTCCAGATACAGCTTGATGTGCTCCGCGGCACAACGCTCGATGTCCAGGTCCTGCGCCAATCGCCGGGCCTCCGCCCCCATCCGAAGCGTGGTTTCCGCGCTGCCTGCTAGAGTGGCCAGCTTCCGGGCGAGCAGCTGGGTATCAAACGGGGGCAGCAGGAAACCATGCACCTGATCCGTCAGCGCGTACCCGCCGTAATCGGGAAGGTTCCACATCAGGAAGGGGAGGCCGCTGGACATGGCCTCCAGCAGAGCGAAGGGAAAGCCCTCACCCCGTGACATGAGCGCAAAGGCGTCAGCGGCGCGCAAATACTCGGACACGTTGCTCACCTTGCCGGTGAATATCACCGACTCATCAGCTCGATTTCGCGCCAGAGACTCCTTCAGATCTCTCACGAAGCTGTCATCCACGCCGGATCCAGGATCCTGGGAGCTTTGCGGGCCCACCAGTACCAGCGTTCCTTCCCCTCCTTCAGCGCGGAACCGGCTCCAGGCGTCACCCAAGAGATCCATACCCTTGCGATGGATGATGGCTCCGATGCTCAACAGAACGAATCCCTCAGTTGGCAATCCCAGCTTCCTCCGCAGGGCCGCTTTAGCCTGGGGGCCGTCAGGTGGAAAAAACCTCGAGGTGTCGATGCCGTTCAGAATGAAGCGGACTTTTTTAGCCGGGTAGCCAGCGTCGGAGTAAGCCCCCACTTGATAGCTGTTGCAGCAGATGAAGCGGTCGGCTCGGGAGAAGAGCCAGTTCTTGAGCCGCCCGAAGCGCTCCTGAAGAATGCCGCCCGGATCGTCCTCCCGGTTCTGGATCGAGCCGATGACGACCTTCTTTCCCAGAAGGCGGGCCGTCAGAATGGAGGAATAGACCGAGTGGGCGTTTCCCATGGTATGAATGATGTCATAGCGGCGAGCGTGGGCGAGCAGGAGAGCGGGTGAGAGCAGGGCGTAGCTGTAAGCGCCGAGCCGGGGGAATCGCTCGCCGCCCGGCGTGGGTACCCGGCTGACATTCGGCTCCAACTCATTGGCGATGCCGCGATTCCCCGTGACCACCTCCGTCTCGAATCCCTGGCGCGTGAGGATCCCTCGCAGGTTAGAGAGAAACCGGGCGCCCCCTCCGAAGACCGGAGGGTAGAGCTGAGTCAGGAACAGAATGCGTGGCTGTCGTGGGGCGGCGCTCATGAAAGAGGGAAGATCTCCAGTCTGCGATGTCGGCGGATCGGAGCTTAGCGCGCCTTAAAATCGGCGCTCCGCTTTTCCACGTAGGCGGAGAGACCTTCCACGGCGTCCTCGCTGGTGAACAGCTGCTGCTGGAGCTCCCGCTCCAGGGAAAGCGCCTCTGAAAAAGAGGCTTCCATGCCCGACTGCACGGCTCGCTTGATGGCGCCCACGGCGAGCGCCGCCTTGCGCGGAGGGCAGAACTCCCGCGCATAAGCGAGGGCGCTCGTCTGGAAATCGTCCGCCTCGAGGATCTGGTTGACCAGGCCGATTTGAGCCGCTTCCTCGAACGTGAACGTCTTGCCGGTCACCATGAGCTCCAGGGCGCGCGACTTTCCCAGCAGCCTGGCGAGCCTTTGCGTTCCTCCCGTGCCGGGCAGCACTCCGAGAGCCACTTCGGGAAGGCCGATTTTGCCGCCGCCCTTCCGGGCAATCCTCAGATCCGCGGCAAGGGCCACTTCCAGCCCGCCTCCCACCGTGTGGCCGTTCAGGGCGGCGATGACCAGCTTGGGCGTCTGCTCCAGGCGGTTCAGCGTCTCGTTGGCGTGCAGGCAAAAATAGTACTTGAAGCGAGGCGTCACCTCGGTGAGTCGGCGGATGTCGGCGCCGGCGCAAAAGAATTTTTCTCCGGCTCCCCGGAGCAGCAGCACGTGGACCGATTCGTCGAAGCGGGCGCGCAGGATGCCTTCGTCCAGCTGCAGCATCATTTCATAGCTGTAGGTATTGGCCGGCGGGTCGGACAGCTCGAGAACAGCCACCCCTCCCTCCGAGCGGTAATTCACCAAAGTTTTCGACATGGGCGCTGCCTCCTCGAGATCCCCGGGGGCCGGCCCCGCGGTCAAGGGCGATCCTAGCGGCGAGGGAAGCAGCGAGTCAAAGCGGGGTAGAATTCCGGCCGGTGCGGGAGGGCGAGGCGATCGTTAAACCGTCGAGAGAGTTCAATCCCGTCATGGGGGGGAAGCGGCTGGTCACCTGGTACCGGCGGCAGCGCCGGGATCTTCCCTGGCGGCGCACGCGCGACCCGTATCGTATCTGGATCTCGGAGATCATGCTCCAGCAGACCCAGGTGTCCACCGTGATCCCTTACTACCGGAAATTTCTGGCCCGATTTCCCTCTCTGGCGTCCCTCGCCGCCGCGCCGGAAGAGGCGGTCCTGGCGGCCTGGTCGGGCCTCGGATATTACCGCAGGGCCCGCAACCTGCACGCCGCGGCGCTACGGATCGGCGCGGAGCATGGCGGCAAGCTGCCCAGGGCTGTCGAGTTGCTGCGCCGTCTGCCCGGGATTGGGCGCTACACCGCGGGCGCGCTGGCGAGTATCGCTTTCGATCTCCCGCAGGCAGCGCTGGACGGGAATGCGGAGCGTGTCCTCGCCCGCCTCCTGGTGGCGCGGGGCGATGTGGGATCGGCCCCGATCCGCAAGAAACTCGAAGCCACGGTGCTGGCCATGATGCGTGAATGCCGTCCTGCGGAAATCACCCAGGGCTTGATGGAGTTGGGAGCGCTGATTTGCGCTCCCCAGAATCCCGCCTGCAACCTCTGCCCGCTCGCGCGCCGATGTGGCGCCCGCCGGGACGGGCTGCAGGACCACCTGCCCGAAGCGAAGCCCGGACGGCCGATCGAGAGGAAACAGGCGGCCGTGGCCATTCTCCGCCGCGGGGGCACCTATCTGATGCTGCGCCGGGCGCCGGGGGATCTGATGGCCGGACTGTGGGAATTCCCCGGCGACGTGCTGCGGCCGCGTGAGACGGCTGGCGAGGGGTTAAAGCGGGTGGGTCGCGAACGGCTGAGTCTGGCCATCGCGGCGCGCCGCCGAGTCGCCCGCTTCAGCCAGAGCATCACGTATCGACGGATTCAAGTGAGCGCCTACGAAGCGACGCTGGCGGAGCCCTCGAGACCTGATTGGAAGCTCCCGCCGGACGCCCGCTGGCTGTCGCCGCGGCAGGTGGCGCGGTTTCCTCACGGCTCGGCCACGGCTCGGCTCCTCAGACTTCTGGAGGAGCCTCCCAAGCCGAAACGTCCCCGGCTGCGTGTCCCAGCGGACGCATCCCCTTGACCCCGCCGGCGCCGCGCATCGAATCGCTGAGCGTCCAGGGGCCCGCGGGGGTGTTGGAGGGAATTCTCAAGCTCCCTGCAGCGGAAATTATCGGGGCCGCCTTGCTGTGTCATCCCCATCCCCTCTACCAGGGCTCCATGCATTCCCCGGTCATCTTTCGCGCCGCCCGCGCCTTCCACTCGAGAAGTTATGCGACGCTGCGGTTCAACTTCCGGGGAGTCGGGAGATCCGCCGGAAGGCACGACGGCGGTCGGGGTGAACGGGATGACGTCCTGGCGGCGCTGCAGGCACTCGTCGAAAAAGTGCCTCAGGCTCCGGTGACGCTGCTGGGATACTCGTTCGGATCCCGGGTGGGATTCGCGGCGGGAGCGCGGGACGGGCGCGTCGCCAGCTTGATCGGCATCGGAGTGCCGCTGGCGCTCGGGCCCTTGGATTTCCTAAGGGGAATTGAAAAGCCGCTGCTGGTGATCCAGGGAGACCAGGACCAATTCGGGGCACTGCCGATGGTCGAGCGCCTGATCCAGGAGGTCGGCCCCCTGTCGCGGCTGATGGTGATTCCCGGGGCCGATCATTATTTCAACGGCAAGCTGGATCGACTGGAGGAGAGCCTCGCCACCGCCCTGCAAGAGAGGCCACTCAGTGGGACACCTGCTTGAGGGGCCCGGCAGCCGCCTCCAATGCGTCCCGTCCGACCAGGTGCCGATGGGCCACGTAGTCGAACAGCCTGGATTGGAGCAGCTTCCTGCCTCGATGCAGCCGCGACATGACCGTCCCCATGGGGATGCGCAGCTCTCGGGAGATGTCCTTGTAACTCATCTCGTCCACCAGGGCCAGCATCACCACCGGGCGATACTCCATCGGCAAGGACTCAAGCGCGTCATTGACCTCCGCCGCGGTTACCGATCCCATCACCTCCTCTTCCGGAGTCCTCGAGGGAGCGTGCGGGAACGCGGACTCGAGCCCCACTCCCGATGCGAGGACGGTGTCGAGATCCACCGCCCCTGCCGCGGGGCGCTCCTGCTGGACCCGATTGAGGAACTGGTTCTTCAGAATGCGGAACAGCCAGGCGCGAATGTTCGTCCCGGGCTCGAAGCGGTGGAAAAAGCGGTAGGCGCGCAGGTACGTGTCCTGGACCAGATCTTCGGCGTCCTTGTCATTACGAGTCAGCCGCAGCGCCAGGCTGCGCAGGGAGCGTAGATGCGGCAGCGCCTGGGCCTCGAACTCGCCCTGTCGATCCGGAGCGGACGGAAAGGGCGCTTTTCCCTTGGCTGTATCGGAAATCTTCTGAGCCATGATTTGCCTCGATACCCATCCTTCCCACCCCGTTGAGATGCGAGCCTTTCGGAAAGGATTCAGAGGATTCGCGGAAGGGGGCGGCAGCCGATCGTAAGGGGTTGATCGAGGCGGCTTGCTTCGAGGATAATCCCCGCCTTGAACTGGATGCGAGGAAAACCCGATGTCGATGAAGCTGTACCATTTTGAAGCCTGTCCTTACTGCGAGAAAGTCCGTTCCACCCTGAAACGGATGGACTTGCGGTATGAGAGCGTTGAAATCGATCCCTCGGATCGCTCCGTGGTGATGGCCGTCTCCGGCCAGGAAAAAGTGCCAGTCCTGGCGGATGGCGATGCGGTGATTCACGACTCGACGCGCATCCTTCGTTACCTGGTGCGGACCTATGGAGGAGGGCGGTTTCTGCCCGACGACGCACATTCCCGCGGGTTGATGTGGATCGTGGAGGAATATGTCGACGAGGTGCTTATTCCGCTCCTGCACCGCTCCGGGAAGAACGTGGACGGCAACGGCAAAGCCCTGGACGATGCCGGAAAAGCCGCTCTGAAAGCCGAGGCGGCACATCAATACGATTCCCTGGAACAACTCCTGGGAGCCGATGGCTTCGTCCTGTCGTCCCGCGTGACCCTGGCCGACATCGCCCTTTATGCGTGCCTGTCCCGCCTGGAACTGTACAGCCCGCGTGGAATTCCCAATGACTATCCGCGCATTCGAGGCTGGTATTCGAGAATGAAGGCCTGACGCCGGCGCGCCGGTCTCCTCCCACGCCCCTGCGATCACATTCCGTCCCTTCACGCTTTCCGGTGGAGCCGCATCCTCGTTGCAGCGTGATTCCGGCGGCAGCCGGGCCCGGGTGGTCCGGGTCACGCCCGTCCGGGCGGCGGAGCGCCGGCCGGCGGGGAGTAGGGCTCTCTCAACTCCACGGCAGGGGCCGCGCGGGATTTGGCGCGAAGATTCAAAAGCTCCACGAACAGTGAGAAGGCCATGGCGAAATAGACGTAGCCCTTGGGAACGTGGTGGCCAAGACCATCGGCCATCAGCATCACACCTATCATGAGCAGGAAGGCGAGAGCCAGCATCTTCACGCTGGGGTGACGATGAACGAAATCCCCGATCGCCCTGGCGAAGAGCATCATGACCAGCACCGCCACCACGACCGCTGCCACCATCACCGGAACGTGACTCACCATTCCGACCGCGGTGATGACCGAATCCAATGAGAAGATCACGTCCAGCAGCATGATCTGTACCAGTATCGCCCCGAACGATGGGAAGACGCGGGACGAGCGGCTCCCTTCCTGCCCCTCGAGCTTGTCGTGAATCTCCATGGTGCTCTTGGCGATGAGGAACAGTCCCCCGGCGAGGAGGACCAGATCCCGCCCGGTGAGCTCTTTCCCCAGTACCGTGAACATGGGACGGGTGAGCCCCATGACCCAGGAGAGGGAGAGCAGCAGAAGAATGCGGGAGACCAGGGCGAGCCCGAGCCCCAGACGGTAGGCCAGAGGCTGCTTCGCGGGGGGCAGCTTCCCCACCAGGATGGAAATGAAAACGATGTTGTCGATTCCTAGAACGATTTCCAGGCCGGCAAGCGTGAGAAAGCCGATCCAGACCTGAGGATTGCTCAACATGTCCATCGCCGCTCCTCCCGATAAAAGGGGCGCTGAATCCTACCACCGAGCGGCTCTCATGCGCCGCGTGAGCTTCGCGAGCGGGGTTTTTCAGGGATTTCCGGTGCGGCTTGGCCGGTGGTTCAGGCGGCCGCGGTGGAGTGGAAGGTGTCGAAGAAGGATTCCACTTCGTTGATGAAGGCATCCACGGTTGGCAAGGAGGAGATTTTCTGCCGCAGGTGCTTGCCATTGGGCAGACCGTGGGTGTACCAGCCGGTGAAGGTCCGGATCTTGTGGAGCGCGAAACGCTCCTCTTCCTGATCCCGCAGCATCCGGAAATGACCCAGGATCATTTCACGCCGATCCTCGAGCGTCACGGGAGCAGCTTCCTCTCCCCGCAGCCGGGCGGCGGTCTGCCGGAAAATCCAGGGGTTTTGCATGGCGCCCCGCCCGATCATCACGCCATCGCACCCGGTCTCGCCGAACATCGCCAGGGCGTCCTCGGGGGCCATGATGTCGCCATTGCCGCTCACGGGAATCGACAGCTTTTCCTTGAGGCTCCGGATGCGGCTCCAGTCGGCCTTGCCGCTGAACATCTGACGGGCCGTCCGGGCGTGCAGCGCCACGGCGTTCGCCCCGTTCGCCTCGCAGGCTTTTCCCAGGTCCAGGTAGTTGCTGCACAGATCGTCCAGGCCCAGGCGGAACTTGACGGTCAGGGGGATGCGGACGCGGGCGCGGCAGGCGCGGATGATGCTCTCGGCGAGCCTGAGATCCCCCATCAGAGCGGCGCCGGCGCACCCCTTGAGGATCTTGTTGGCCGGGCAGCCCATGTTGATGTCCACGATGTCGGCTCCCAGATCCTCCACGAAGGCCGCGGCGTCGCTCATCCGGGAGGCGTCCGAGCCGTAAATCTGGATGGCCAGGGGGCGCTCCTCCGCGTGGAAGTGCATCATGGCGCGGGTGCGCTCGCTGCCCCGGGTGAGCGCCTCGGAGGAGATGAACTCCATCGACACGACCCCCACGCCGCCGATGCGCTTGAGAATCCGGCGGAAGTACTGGTCGGTGATTCCGGCCATGGGGGCCAGAATCAGCGGGGGGTCCACCGGGATGCTGCCGATTTGAAACGCCTGCTTCATGGCCTCACCGGAATGCTTCGAGAATTCAACAGGAGCCTTACTATAGCCAAAAACCCCTGTTCCCGTCGCGCGGCCCGATGCCGCGACGCCGCTGCAGCATCAGCCCTTGCGCAGCGACCAGCCCAGCATCAGAAGGCCGCTGGCGGCAATCCAGCTTCCGGCGACGCGCACCGCGACTCGCGCCCACTGAGCCTGCGCCCGGGTCACCAACGCGCTGGCGAGGACGGTCAACACGAACACCCCCGAGACCAGCCCGGCAAGAGCGATCAGCACGATCCCCGAAAGGCTCATGCCCGCCCCGTTCAAGTAGCCATGAGTCAGGCCCAGCAGCGCCGCCAGTGCCGTCACCATCCGCAACGACAGCCTCGCATCGGTAATCACCAGGGCTCCCATCAGCAAGAACCAGAGGGAGGAGAGCAGCGCGCTGCCCGCGCTCACCGCGGCCGTCATGCCGATCAGGCTGCCCAGCAGCCAGGCCGCCGGGAGAGTCAGCGACGCTCGCCGGCCGAATTCGATGCCGCGCAAACCGGCCAGCAAGGCGAGAGCCAGCGCGGGCACCAGGTCCTCGGGGCTCGTCAGAAAGTGCAGCAGCCCGTCGCAGGCCGGCCCCATGCCGGTCGAATTGAGATGGGCCTCGGCCGGCTCGGAATAGCAGGCAAGGACAATACAGACAATGGCCCAGGTTCCTGCCTTCGACAGCCTCGCGCCGCTCATGCCAGGGCCTTCCAGAGGAAAAAGCACCCGCCTGCCGCGATGGCACATCCCGCCAGGCGCAGCCATTTCCGGCCCCACGTCCAGCGATGCACCGTGCCGATGCCGATGCCCACCCCATGCAGGCAGCCGGTCGCCATCACGAAGCCCATGCTGTAGAGCAGGGGGCTCTGACCCGCAGGGAGCTCGGCGCCGTGGGCATAGCCGTGGAAGATGGCGAAAGCTCCGACCAGCAGGGTGGCAAGGAGAAGAGGTGGGCGCAGCTCGACAGCCACGGCGGCGCCGAGCAGGATGGCCGACGCGGCGATCCCGAGCTCGGCGCCCGGCAGCGGCACACCCATGAGCCCGAGCATTCCGCCCATAGCCATGACCAGCGGAAACGCCACCGGCAGCACCCAGATGGCCGGGGCGCCGAGCTGCGCGCCCCACAAGCCGACCGCTACCATCGCGAGCACGTGATCCACCCCCGAGATCGGATGGCGCAATCCGGTCAACAGTCCGGCGCCTTCGCTCTGCATCACATGCGCGAAGGCGGCCCGCGGCCAGAAAGCCGTCAGTGCCACGAGCACCAGGAGCCATCCACGCCGCCGCTTGAGCCTCACCGCATTCCTCCGAACAGCAGCGCAATCCGCTGCACGGTCCAGAACGCCCCGAGCGTGCCGACGGTATATCCGGGAAGGGCCTGCACCCAGCGCGGCCAGCGGAATTCCAGGACGCGGAAGGAAGCCTCGAGCGCCAGCACGAGGGCGATGAAGCCGAGCTGACCGAGCTCCACGCCGACATTGAAGCTGACCAGCGCCAGTGGCAGGTCGCTACGCGGCAGGCCTGCGGCGGTCAGAGCGCTCGCGAAGCCGAACCCGTGCAGCAGCCCGAAGGCGAACGCCACGACCCAGGGATGCCGAAGGGTGAAGCTGGTCTCGCCGCGCCAGGACCGGACGATCTCCGGGCCTAGAAAGAGAATGCTCAGGGCTATCGCCGCGTTCAGCGGCAGCGCAGGCGCGCTGGCGTATCCGAGTGTCGCGATGGCGAGGGTGATGCTGTGCGCCGCCGTGAAGGCTGTCACGGTCTTCACCAGCACCCAGCGGTCCTTCACGATCAGCAGAAGTCCCAGCACGAAAAGCATGTGGTCGGCTCCGAACAGGATGTGCCGGAGGCCCTCGACGATGTAAGTGAATGTCACTTCGAGCCAGGTTTGCGAAGCGGCGATTTCGATCCAGGGCTGCGACGGACGGGCGATGGTGGTCCATTTCCGGCCGTCGAGCATCTCGAGGCGGACCAGCACGTCGGTGATCGTCACCTGCAGCCCGGCGAATTCGATGCGCCTGCCGGCCAGCCCGCCGGGGCCGGCGTCGATCCAGCGCCGCTCCACCACCGAATCCGCCAGCACCTGAACGGTGGGCTCTTTGAGGCTTTTCACGTTTTCGGGCAGCATCAATACAACGGGTAGCCGCGTGCCGGCCAGCACGGGCGTGCGCCAGAGCAGGCTGAAGCGACCCGGGCCGGTTTCCCGGATCTCGAGGTAGGCCGGGCGCGCCTCATGGGCCCTTGCGGAGGGTGTGGCGAGCAGCGTCGCCAGGGCCAGCACGGCGCAGGGCCGGAAGGAGCGTCTGTTCAGGCGAATCACTGCGTGCCCGGTGCCGCGGGAATCGGAGCGGACTGCAAGGGCGGAGGAGGGGCGGTGGCCGGAGCGGCAGCGTCCGGAGGTCCCGGGATCAGCACCGTGTACTTGGCGCGCATGGCATCGTAGGCCTTGCGCCAGGCCTTTTCCTTCTGCTCGGCCAGCCACGCGGTTTTGACGTCCTGCTCGACCTCCGCCAAATTGGGGGAGCGGCCGGGCACGATCGAGTCGACGAAAACGAGGTGCCAGCCGTATCCCGATTCGATCGGTCCCTGCCACGAGCCCGCCTTCACTTGAAAGACGCTCTGCGCGAAGACTGGCCCGAACTCCTTCGCCACCTGGTCGGAGGCGCGATCGCCGTAGTATTCCTGCAGCATGAACGGATCGCTCAGGGTGGTCGCGAGCTTCGAGTCGACGCCCTGGCCCGCGAGCCTCCCCAGCGCCTTCTGGGCCTCCTGGCGGGTGCGCTCGCCGCGGCGGTCTGGGGAAAAGTAGAGCTGGCGAAAAGTGATCCTGGCGGGAAGCGAGAATTTCTGGCGGTTCGACTCGTACCAGCTCTCGAGCTCTTCAGGAGTGGGCTCGTGGGCCGCCGCCACATCTTCCGCCAGGAACTGCATCTTCTGGGCCATGCGGCGCTTGACGATGGTGTCGTCCTTGTCGAGTCCCATCGCCAGCGCCTCGCGATAGAGAACCTCCTCCTGAACCTTGTTCTCCACCATTCTGTGCAGCTCTTCCGGAGTCGGGGGGCGGCGCCATTGCGATTCGAAATAGGCGACCATCGTGCGCACGTCGTCCAGGGTCAGCTGGATCTGCCTGGACGTCTCACCACCCATGCCACCGGCGGTCCCGGACCATTGATAGACGGCAAACAGCGCGGCTCCCAGGAGCAGGAAGTGGAGAAGCGGCTCACGCAGCAGGCGACTCAAAGGCCGCAAAGCAAACGGCGCAGTCCGCGACGGTGGAGTCGTGGACTGCGCCAGAGTGTCAGCTTTCACTGAAGGGCTCGTTCCCGCAGCGACCTGCGACGGGTCGGTCTCACTCCTTGGAATGGAGATACCCGGACTCCGCTTCCTTGTCATTTTCGCCCTTGCCCAGGGTGACCAGATTCGCCGGCCCTTTGGCGAGGAACTCGTAGTTGACGTAGCCGAATTCGTTGCTGCGCGCGCCGTAATGCTTGTCTCCCATCTTGTACACGGCCATCTCGAAGGGCGTGTTGGCGATGATGGTTACGATCTTGCCGCCTTTCAGGGAGTAGGGGGAAGGAAGGATCTGATAGCTGCTCTTCTCGAGATTCCCGGTTACGGCGGGCAGCATCGAGCCCGTGCCGATGTGCATCGCGATCGCATTGCCGTCGTTGTCGAAGCGCATCTTGAACGGCTGATTGGTGACCGTGTTGCGAATCCAGTAAGACTTGCCGACGATCAGCGTCTGCAGCGCATCCTCGGTGAGGAGCGCGCCGCCCTTGGCGGTCAGATCGGCGACGGTCATGCCCGGCTTCGCGCCTTTGCGGGCGTCCGCGCTGGGGGTGTACCAGATCGGCGAGCTCCAGGCGCGCTCCTGCACGACGGCCGGCACGACGTCGGGGGGCGCCATGCCCAGCTGCTTCGCCTGGATGGTGGACCAGCGCGGCGTGGGGATTTCCAGGACGCGCGCGTAGTAGAAGGCGTGAATGGCGGGATCGAACTCCGGATCGGACCAGACCTTCTTCAGCTCCACGGCGCCGACCGTGTTGTCGTACGTCGCGTCCTCAATGTTCACGGTGCTCTGGATGGGCGGCACTCTGCCGGTCCATTGGTCGGCCTTGCGGTCTCCCGCCCAGACGACATCGAAGATCTTCTCGAAGCTCTGGCCGCTTTTCGACCACCCCTTCACGATTTGAATGCGGTCCAGGTTGCCGGAGCTCGGATCCTTCACGGCCCAGACCACGAAGGTGGGGGCCTTGCCCTTCGCCGGCGGCAGGTCGCCTCCCATCGGCACGCCGCCGCTGTATGCCGCTTTGACCCAGCCGCTCCCGCTCAGGATTGCGGCGTCATATCCCCAGCCTCCGAAGAAGCGGACCTTGATGTGCGGGCCGCTCGCGCCGAACGTTTCCTTCCGGTACATGGCGTCCCAGATCGACGCCCGGGTGTTCTCCTCGGCCCAGACTCCGGTCACGCCGGCCGGGCTTTGGAGCCGCACGTCCATGCCGCTGAACAGGTGGCCGGACATGCGCGTCTCCATGGTGCCGTCGTTGACGCCGTGGCCTCCGTAAAAATTGTTCTGCCGGTACGGCGTGCCCGTGTTGTGCGAATCGGAGCCGCCCGCGAAGCCCAATCGGTAGGGGTTGTAGCCCTTCACATCCTGCATCGTCAGGCCGTCTTTCAGGGCCTGCCGGGCGTAGCTGCCGACGATGTGGGGGATTCTGCCGTCCTCGGAGGGAAGACCGATCAGGAAGCTCATGACCTCGTAGTTGGCGAACTCGTCATTGGGCGAGAGCAGCGGGTGGGTCTCCGACTGTCCCTTGATCTGCTTGATCTCGACCAGGCGCTCGTTGCGGTCGCGCGCCGCGGCCCAGGCGGCGTCGATGGGCCGACCCAGGCTGTCGACGTCGGTGGGGTACATCCACCCGTCGCTCAGATTGGCGTTATGCGAGATCGCCAGCAGCTCGTTACCCGCCTTGCGCTGCGTGTCCATCCATTTCCAAAGATCTTCGGGATGCCAGGAATCGAGGCTCGAGAACGGCATTTGGGACACCTTCGCACAGTCCCTGAAGAAAATGTTCCGGTGCAGATTACGGAAATCATACTGGGAGGTGAATTCGTAAGAGCAGAAAGCCGTGAACTTGCCTGGTTTGTTGTTCTCGTTGGCGATCTTGACGTTGTCTTTCCAGATCGAGCCGGCCACCTGCGGGCTCATGAACTCCTTGATCGGCGGCTTGCTGACCAATCCGACAAGATACATGAAGACCTTCTGAACATCCTCCGGGTTATTCGGGTCCTTGACGATCAGCCCCTGCGCCTCGGGCATCTTGCTCACGGCCGAGCCCGGCGTGTTCGCCGCTTTCGTGATCCCCACGTATTCCGAGTGATCGGTCACGCCCATCCAGTCGAGCGGCGTGTCGATCTTGATGTCGTATCCGAGCGGGTGCTTGATCGTCTGGCCCTGGGCGTAATGCAGAGCGTCCGCCGGGCCGGTGAGATGATTGCCGAACAGCCAGGCGTCCACCGACCAGCTGGTGTGCTGGTGAGTTTCTCCGAAGTAAGCTTCGCGGTCCGGGTTTTTCTGCTGCGCCATGACGGGCGAGGTCGCGAGAATCGCCGTGAGCGTCAGCAGAAGACTTGCAGGTCCGACACCCTTCATATTCTTTGCCCCGTCAACCTGTGATTGGACTACCTGACTCACACCCCACGGTGTCGCCGGAAGCGAGTCGGTTCTTACCACCCGCCAAATCGACACCGAGATGAAGCAAACGTCCGATGCCGCCGCTTATATTCGACTGCTGGCCGGGAGTCAAGCGAGGGTGTCGAATTCCCTGAATGCCGGTTTCACGCCGGCACAACCCGGCCCGGTCGGTGCTAG
>Ga0137425_1000096_pt1 | contig 29192 bp, 45 predicted proteins | sample EasRivERMZT640_2_FD_102318 | JGI IMG/M metagenome (GOLD analysis project Ga0137425, IMG submission 102318) | Soil microbial communities from meander-bound floodplain in the East River, Colorado, USA - East River MetaG ERMZT640_2 | ecosystem: Environmental > Terrestrial > Soil > Floodplain ...
AGGTGACTCGAGTACGGCACGTCCCGAGCGCAAACCCTTCGGTCATACGGTGGCTGCTCGATGGTGACCCTTCGATCCGTTGGCAGGCGATGCGGGACCTGATCGGTGCGCCTGCAGACGAGGTTGCGGCCGAGCGCGCGAAGGTCGCGACGGAGGGCTGGGGCCTCCAATTGATTGCCGGCCAGCAGGCGGACGGTTACTGGAGCGGCGCGGCATGGAACCGTGGGTGGAACTCCACCATGCACGTCCTGATGCTGCTGCGGGACATGGGTCTCGACCCGGCGAGCGACCAGGCGCGCCGCGCGGTGGGCCTCGTCCGTGACCGCGTGACCTGGCAGGGTTGGGCGGCCTATGACGGCAACCCCTTCTTCGCCGGCGAAGTGGAGCCCTGCATCAACGGGCAGGTCGGGGCGGTCGGCGCCTACTTTGGCCAGGACGTCCAGGGTATCGTCGACCGGCTGCTCGCCGAGCAGCTGCCCGACGGCGGCTGGAACTGCGAGGCCGCCAACGGCTCGACTCGGTCGTCGTTCAACACCACGATCTGCGTGCTCGAGGCTCTGCTCGAGCACGAAGGGGCGGTCGGGAGCAGCCCGGACGTGACCGAGGCCCGGGTCCGCGGGCAAGAGTACCTCCTCGAACGGCGCCTCTTCCGCCGGCGGTCCACCGGCGAGGTGATCGAGCGAGATCGCAAGGGCGACGCCGCGTGGACGCGCTTCGCCTTTCCGACGTGGTGGCACTACGATGTGCTGCGGGGGCTCGAGTATCTGCGCCGCGCCAGGGCTGTGCCGGACGAGCGTGTGGCGGAGGTGATCGACTTGGTCGGGTCCAAGCGCGACGCCGACGACCGGTGGCCGCTCGAGACCCGGCATCCCGGCGAGATGCCGATCGAGATGGACGAGAGCGAAGGCCGGGCGAGCCGGTGGAACACGCTGCGCGCCATGCGAGTGTTGACCTGGTATTCAGCAGGAAACTGAGCGCGGTCGTTCGTACTTGAGCGAAACATGCCTATCAAGGTTGGTGAGGTAGAGGCGCTCTTCCGGTACCCAGTGAAGTCCATGAGCGGCGAAGCTCTCGAGGTCGCCGACCTGGGCTGGCACGGTCTTGACGGTGATCGGCGCCTGGCCTTCCGTCGGGCCGACGATCACGGCGGTTTCCCCTGGCTGACCGCCACCAAACTTCCGGAGCTGATTCTCTTTGCTCCACAGCGGCGGGGACCCGCCGTCGGAGAAAACCTCCCGACTCACGTTCGCACGCCGGAGGGAGAGGAGCTGTCTGTTTTCGGCCAGGAATTGGCGGTGGAGGTGGGTCGCCGCCATGGTTCACCGGTCGAGATGATGTACCTCAACCGCGGCATCTTCGACGAAGCGAGCATCTCCGTAATTACCTCCGCCACGGTTGGCGAAGTCGGGAGGCTCGCGGCGCAGCTTCCAGACGTCCGAAGATTCCGACCGAACATCCTGATTGCATCACTGCGATCCGTCCCCTTCGAGGAGGACGACTGGGTGGGAGGCGTCCTCTCGTTCGGAGAAACCATCGAGGCCGCTGCCATAGGCATCACCAATCGCGACGAGCGCTGCTCGATGGTGAACCTCGACCCCGGATCGGCACGCCCCGCCGCCGAGGTGCTGAAGGCGATTGTTCGGGTGAGGGACAACAAGGCTGGAGTCTACGGCACCGTCACCCGACGCGGGCGTCTCGCGGTAGGGCAGCCCATATTTTTTGAGCCGGCAGCCGAGTCTCGGGGGCACCCATGAATCGAGCGGAGACACATGCGGTGAGTCATTCGATTTCGGGAGCGCGATCATCTCCCCTGCAGCAAGCGGTGTATGGGAGGGAGCAAACCCACCCGAATGGCGGCGGACGTCCACGGTGGCCTCGGACGACCCGGCGAAGATGGAGGTGCTGAATCAGGCCGCGACTTGATGCCACCACGTCTCTAGCCTTGTTCGTCGGTCTCGTCGCGTACCCCGCGCTTTATTGCTCGGGAATCATGGGCCGGATCGTGGGGCCGATCTTCACCCAGAACAGCCGGCTGCACTGGTGGTACTTCTGGCTGGCCAACATGGCGTTTCATTGGATTCCCTTTGGGCTGATCTGGCTGGCACTTGCCAAGAATCGAGAGCCCTGGATATCGATCGGCGTCGACTGGGGCTGGTTCTACAACTACCGAGTCTGGTTTGGCGGGCTGATTATCTTATTGATCGCCATGGCGTTCGTGATGCCTGGGGTGCTCTATGAGGGAGAGCTCCCGAAGCGATCGCACACGGTTTTCATGGCACCGGTCAGTACGGCGGAGAGGCTGTTCATCCATGGCACTCCGCGAAATCTCGAGGGCTTGATCACTTACACAGCAGCCGGCCTGGCGTTTGGCGTCCCCTTCATATTGATGAAACTCAAGCGACTGGAAATCCTGGTGCTCATACATTTTGCCATTGATGCCGGAATGGTACTGGCGCCATGAGTTACTTGCCATGAAACCTGGGCACTAAGCGGAGCGGAGCTTAGACGGAATCTGTTCGCGAGGGGGAAGCTAACCTTCGGTTGCGGTCGTCAGACGGACTGATTAGCGGATGCGCAAGCAATACTATTTTCGCCCCTCCAGCCGAGGCATCCTTGCATGGGACGTCGACCGCCTGGTGGAGCTATCGAGCACCTTAGCCCGGAAGCAGGTCCCACTCCGCGACATCCGAGAGCTCGACGAGGCCTGGGTCGGCGAAGATGAGCGCCCCACGTGGCGAGGCCTGATCGAGCACGCGGACCTGATCCATGCTGCGGATTTGTCGTTCCCAATTATCCTGTCCGCGTCCGGGGCGGTCATGGACGGCATGCATCGAGTCGCCAAGGCCGCGCTGCGCGGCGAAACCGAAATCACGGCCGTTCAATTCGAGAGCGATCCGGAGCCGGACCACGTGGGCCTCGGACCAGCGGACCTGCCGTACTGAACCTCGGTCGTTGGGCGGCTTCTCATGGATTGGAGGTTGCAATGGCATCCAGTGATCTGTGGAATGCACCGGACATCGTCCCGGCGCTCACCTATTCAGACTCGCCGCGTGCCGTCGAATGGTTCGAGCGTGTGTTCGGCTTCCGCGAGCGAGCGGAGGCTCGACTGTCGTGGCCGGGTGGCAGTTTGACGTGGATCGAGGTTGGGAGCAAGGAGCAAGGATCATTTCCGAGCCAGAGGACGGATTCTGGGGCGGCCGGATCTATCGCGCGCTGGACCACGAGGGGCGTCGCTGGGAGATTTCGCAGCGCGGTCGCGATCTCGCGGCCGAGAGCTGGCAACTGCCTCCTGGCGTGACACGCGGAGTGCCCAAGTGAGGAAGCCGCTCAGTCAAGGGCGGTAGTAGAAGGAAGGCTGATTGAGCACACGAATTGACGAATCAAGATTCACGCAGCACAAGAGGCGCTTGGCGATGACCTGCGCAGTGGAGGTTAACATTCGGGCGAGCGCAGAAATCGTGTGGAGCCTGTTGACCGATGCGAAAGGCTTTTCGCGCTGGAATCCGACAGTCAACCATATCGAAGGCCAAATCCGGGAGGGGGAGCGACTGAAAATCCATGTGCCGGGCACCAGCCGCATCTTCACCCCCAGGGTCTCGGGAGTGGTGCCAGGGCGGCGGATGATTTGGAGCGATGGTTTCACAGGAATCTTCAAAGGCGTCCGAACCTTTATGCTCAATCCACAGGACGATGGCTCCACCGATTTCTCGATGGAGGAGAAGTTCTCCGGCCTCATGTTCGCGCTCGTCAAAGGCATGCTGCCGGATTTCGGTCCGATATTCGAGGCGTACGCCAATAATCTGAAGCGCGAGGCGGAAGCGATGGTGCGCGCTGGAGGAGAGACGAATCATGGGTTCCACTGAAACTGGCGAAAAGAAGTCGAAACCTGCCTCACACAACACAGCCAAGGACTCGACCAAGGCGGTCGACGAGTTCATGCGCACGCTTGAGCACCCGTTCAAAAAGGAGATTGAAGCCATCCGAGCTTCGATGCTCGGCGTAGATAGCACGATCGCCGAAGGTATCAAGTGGAATTCACCCAGCTTTCGCACCAGCGAGTACTTTGCGACGACCAACCTGCGGGAGAAGAAGGGTATCGGCATCATCCTTCACCTGGGGGCCAAAGTGCGAGGCCTCCCTTCCGGGAAGCTTGTCATTGACGATCCCGGGAAGCTGCTCCAGTGGCTGGGGAAGGATAGAGCGATGATTGCGTTCCAAAGTCGGGAGGATTTCAGTGCCAAAAGGACCGCCTTCGAGCGCGTCATCAAGCAATGGATTGCCCACGTCTAGGTGTCGCGGAGCCGCAACGTGGCGGACGTGTTGTTCCACATCAGTGAGGAATCCGGCATCGCCCGATTCGAGCCGCGAGCTTCCGAGTATGCCGCCGGGTTGGTGGTGTGGGCGATCGAAGCAAGTCGCCTGTGCAACTTACCTGGTGCCACGCGAATGCCCGCGCGTGACCTATTACGCCGGGTCTGCCTCCACGGCGGCTGACGTAGAGCGCCTGCTGGGCTCGAGTCCCGCGGTGGTAGCGATCGAAAGTGACTGGCTGGAGCGGGTAAGGTCAACCCGGCTCTATGGTTACCACATGCCGCCGGAGACCTTCGAGTGCCTGGATGCCTGCGCCGGTTATTACGTGAGCCGTGAACCGGTTGTCCCTTCGCGCGTAGAGATCTTCGACGACCCGCCAGCCGAATTGGTGAAGCGAGGAGTCGAGCTGCGAGTCGTTCAAAATCTGTGGCCTTTGCGAGATGCCGTGGTTGCGTCCAGTCTGGTTCTCTCTCATTCGCATGCGCAACGCGGCGCCGAGGATTGGGACCTGAGCCGAGCGTGGTAGGCGGCGTGGGAGGGATTTTCCCCTTGAAGCTCAAGACGAGCTCAGGCGGCTGATCGTGTTTCGCATCGACAAGCTCTCCGAGGAGGAGAAGGAGCAAATCTTTGAAAAGGACAAGACCCAGTATCTGAACTGGCTTAACCGGGACGGATGAATTCGATCCGCCAGAGAGCTGGCTGAATGAGTGCTGATGAGGTTTGAGACCTCGGCAGTGGTCGCGACAACGCCGGCAACGGCCTTTGCACTGACGCAGGACTACGCCAAGCGCCTGACGTGGGACCCGTTCCTGCGCAGCGCGGAGCTTCTCGGCGGTGCCGGTGCACCCCAGGTGGGCGTACGCGCCTGGTGCGTTTCGCGTGCCGGTGTCGGGATGGAAACGGAATACGTCTCGTTCAATCCGCCGAAAGTTGCCGCGGTTCGGATGACACGGGGACCCTGGGTGCTGTCTGAGTTCGCGGGCACCTGGGAGTTCCGGGGGCCCGCCGAGGGTCCAACGACCATCACATTCCGCTACCACCTGCGGACCCGGCCAAGGTGGCTGTCGTGGCTGGTGGAACCGGTCGCCGCCTGGTGGTTCGCGCGCGAGACGAAGGGGCGTGTGGCGGCCCTGAGTCGAAAGCTGCGGGACTCAGATCCTGCGGAGATCCACGGAGCGTGACCGCCTGCCGGGGCTTGACCATGCGTTGGGCATTTCTCATGATCAAGACACTGCCCTCGGACGAAGCGAAGCTGCTGACGTTTCGTCATCCCAGCCCCGCAATCCAGAGTCAATGGAAGCCGTTCCTGGCATTCGGCCTTTTCTTTACGTGGCTTGCCGGGATGGGCCGCTACTGGGACAACCCCAGGGCGGAATGGTGGCAACTCCTCGGACTTGGCTCGATCGCCTACGTATTCGCGCTCGCCTTCATTCTTTGGGTATTGCTGGCGCCCCTCCGCCCGCGCCACTGGTCCTATCGAAACGTGCTCCTGTTCATCACGCTCACAGCGCCGCCGGCTCTTCTGTATGCGATTCCAGTGGAACGGTTCATGGCTCCTGATGCAGCGCGAGCGGCAAACGCTTGGCTGCTCGGGGTGGTCGCGGCTTGGCGGGTGGCGCTGCTGGCAGTCTTTCTGTCCCGGGTCGCGCGCCTCAGCAGGGGTGTGATGGTGGTCGCGACGTTGCTACCGCTGACCATCATTGTCGTCACCCTCTCGATTCTGAATCTGGAGCATGTCGTATTTGATCTGATGGGCGGCATAAGCCCCGGGGAAGCCAGCGCGAACGACACCGCCTACGGAATCGTTGTCCTGCTGTCGATGGCATCATTCCTGCTGTCGCCTCTTCTGCTCATCGCTTACGTCCTATGCATCACTAGGGCGTGGAAGGCCGCTCAACCGGGCGCCGTCGTCGACACGCCTTCGGCACCCGATTGAGCAGCAAAGCGAAGCGCAGGACTGACGTGTCACTAATCCTCGCAGTGTGTTGTGCGATGGTCCGACTCGGAGGTAGTCTGTGAGCTACCGGACGGCAAAATCGAGCGGGTTGCGGGAGCAGCGAGGACAGTGACACGGTAGATGCCGGGCCAGTGGGCGCAGAGGCCGCCTGCTGAGAAGGCGGAGGAAAACCACGATGACATCGCGATTGGGACCCTACTCGGTGCTGTTGCTGGAAGACGCGACGTGGCGCGAGTCGAACATGATGAAGATTCCGAACATGAACCTGGCTGAGCAGCTGGGCAGCGCGAAGGTCGGAGCGCGTCTGTGGCGGCTTCCTCCTTTCTCCGCGAACACCTGGCACCGCCACATCGAACAGGACGAGATCTACTTCGTCCTTGAAGGAACCGGGCGCCTTCGTATCGGTCCGGACACCCTGACGGTTCCGAGATATGGTGCGGTGCTGGTGCGCCCCGAGAGCCTGCGTCAGGTGTTCAACGACACTGAGGAAGAGGTGCTGTGGTTGATTCTCGGCGCTCCACGGGATGAGGATACCGCCGACCCGAGCGCCCTTTATCCTGAGAATCCGCGGCAGCTGCCGGCTGAATTGCAGCATCGAAAGTGGCCGCCGGGGTGAATGAGGTGGGGCGCCGAGATCGGGGCGCCCACACCAGCGCCAGCTCAAAGCTCAGGGCGTGAGCATGATCACGGAAGCCGACGAGCGCTCGACCGGCCCGGCCAGCTTCATGGTTGCTGATCCGGACGGAAACACGATCCTGGTGGATCAACACGTCTAGAGAGGGTGGCGTCCGCAGAGTCGCGCTCGGAGTCCCGTCGATGGGTGTCATCAGAGTCTCGAAATCAGCAATGATTCCGGCACCGGCGCCGGTCATCTATTCTCTTATCGCCGATTACCGTGAGGGCCACCCTAGCATCCTGCCGCGCAGATACTTCGGGCGGCTGGAGGTGGAACAGGGCGGTTTCGGCGCGGGAACCATCATCCGATACGAGATCAAATTGTTCGGCTCGGAGCGCAAGGTCCGTGCCGAGGTCACGGAACCCCGACCCGGCATGGAGCTGGTGGAGACCGACTTCGCCACCGGGGCGCGAACCACGTTCACCGTGGCTCCCGGCGCGCGGGCTGGTGAATCAGAGGTGACGATCCAGACTGAGTGGGAGACGGGGGGCCTGCGTGGATGGATTGAAAAAGTGACGGCGCCGCCGCTGCTCCGGCGCATCTACGTGGAGGAGCTGGCGCAGCTCGGAGCGGTCGCAGCGAAGGATGCATCGGCGTCGAAGGGCGAGCCCCGGCCTGGGCGTTGAGGCGAGCGCGGCGGCAGGAGTCCACACACCATGGAAACCTCGAGCGACAAGCGGTGGCCGTGGAAAGTGGTCTTCACGGGTGTCTTTTACACGTTCGTGGGAGTCACTTTCAGTGCGCTTGCCGGTTCGGCCGGCACCAATCAGGCGCGGGTGATGTGGCGACTGACCGCGTGGGCGGCGAGCGCCATCGCCTTTGCGGCGCACCTGGCCTATGAGCACCTGAAACTGCGCAGCTCGCCACTTACCACGGCATGGCATTGCGCCATGGCGGTCGCGTTGGGGGCGCTTGGGATTGCTGTCGCAGGCAACCTCCACGCCCTGCGGGACGCCTCGAGCAATCAGCGCTCGCAGGCGCTCTCACTCGTACTCTTGCCCCTCCTGTGCGGAATTCCGGCTTTCGGCGTGGCGCTGGCGGCTGCCGGCGCTCTGAGACTGGCGCGGCGGGGTCACCAGTCGGGGCAGAAGCCAATACCACGCTCGAAGTAAGCGTCGAGGTGTAGGCGGCGGTGCGAGACGAGAGCTAGAATTGCCGTCGCGGTGGACCAAGTTCAACAGGAGGCACGCTATGGAATTCGTGTGGTTCGCATTGATCGGGATCTATGCCGGCTGGTTAGCCGGACAGATTACCAAAGGGTCCGGTTTCGGGATCGTGGGTGACCTCAAGGTTTGATGGGCCATGCCGCATCTTTTTTCCTACGGCACTCTCCAGGAAGCCAGCGTGCAGCTTTCCACGTTCGGAAGGCTGCTCGAGGGTCAGCAGGATGAGCTCCCCGGGTTCGAGCCGTCCCGGGTCAGGATCGAAGATCCAAAGATGGCGGCCGGAATCGGCAAGACGCATCACGCCAACGTCACCTTCAACGGCAGAAGCGACAGTCGCGTGCGTGGCAGGGTATTCGAGATTACCGACGCCGAGCTGGCCACGGCCGACCGATACGAAGAGGCCGCTGCTTATAAGCGGATTGTGGTCGTGCTTGCCTCGGGGAAGGAGGCCTGGGTGTACGTGGGTAAGGGGGTAGAGCACCGATGATTTCAGCATCCGAAGCCCTGAAGCGCCTGGTGGAGGGGAACCGTCGCTTCGTGTCCGGCGATCGAAGCGGCGAATCGCTCACTGGCCAGGCGCGCCGCAGCGAGCTCGCGACGGGGCAGGAGCCGTTCGCCATCATTCTCGGATGCTCCGACTCGCGGGTGCCCGCAGAACTCGTCTTCGACCAGGGGCTGGGCGACCTGTTCGTCATTCGCGTGGCAGGAAACATCGTCGCCTCTTCTCAAATCGGCAGCGTCGAATTCGCCGCGGAGCGATTCGGCACTCCGCTCGTCGTGGTGCTTGGCCACTCGCAGTGCGGGGCCGTGCTCGCCACGCTGGAACAGATCATGCGACCCAGGGAGGCCCAGTCCCCGAACCTGCGCTCGATCGTCGACCGGGTGCGACCGTCCGTGGAAGCGCTGCTCGCGACGGACCTCAAGAACGATCCGGATGTCCTGGTGCAGCAGGCAGTGCGCGCCAATGTCCGTGCTTCTGCGAATCAGCTGCGACACGGCTCGGAGCTTCTCGAGCAGCTCATCCAGAGAAAAGCGTTTCGGGTCGTCGGTGCCGAGTACTCGCTGGGAAGCGGCATCGTGGAATTCTTCGACGGCACCTCATCATGATCATCGCGCTGGCCTCGCCGCGCATTGCGGCAAGCCTCGAGGATGGCCTGGAGAGGATCCAGCGGCTACTGCGCGAAGCCTCCTCACAGGGCGCGGCGATCGTCTGCTTCCCGGAAGCCTACCTTCCCGGATTGCGGGGACAGGACTTTGAGGTCGTCCCCTTTGACGAGAAGCAGCAGGAAAGGGTGCTCCAGGCCGTGGCGCAATGGGCGCGATCCTATGCGGTGGCCACGATTCTAGGGATGGAGAGGCTCACGGACGCGGGCAGGCAGATTGCCGCTTTCGTCATCGATGCACGCGGCCAGATTCAGGGTTACCAGACCAAGAACCAGCTCGACCCGAGCGAGGATCGGTTCTACGTGCCGGGAAACACACGGCGGATCTTCGAGATCCAGGGAGTGCGGTTCGGTGTGGCGATTTGCCATGAGGGCTGGCGTTACCCCGAAACGGTGCGCTGGGCGGCGGTGCGGGGCGCCAAGATCGTTTTTCATCCGCAGCACACGGGAAGTGAGCGGCAAGGCATACCCCTGACGCAGTGGGGCGCTGCCGGCGGCCCTTACTACGAGAAGGCGATGATGATGCGCAGCATCGAGAATTCGATTTACTTTGCCAGCGTCAATTACGCGTTGCGCTTTCAGGAGTCGGCGACGAGCCTCATCGCGCCATCGGGGCAATGCCAGGCTCATCTGCCCTACGGGGAGGAAGGCGTCCTGGTGCAGCCCATCAACCTCGAGGAAGCCACCGGTCTGCTCGCCAGGCGATTCGCCCCAGACCGATTTCGGGAGTTCGGGCAGGAATGAACGCTACATGCCGCGAGAGCGCCTGGAGCGGTGGGAATACCGCGATCCTGGGCCGGCGGCGAATTCTACAAGTTGCAGTCAAGCAGGCGCTGAAGGGCAGGGAGTGTCGATGTCCGACATTCGGGTAGCCCTGTTGCGGGGCATCAACGTCGGCCGCGCCAAGCGCGTGGCGATGGCGGACCTCCGCGGCCTGGTCGAAGGCCTTGGTTATGGCGAAGTCCGGACGCTGCTCAACAGCGGCAATGTCGTCTTCGCGGTCCCGCGAGCCGTTCGGGGCGATCCGGCTGCGAGAATCGAACGGGCGATCGCCTCGAAGCTTGGGGTTGCATCGCGGGTCACGGTGATACGGGCGGATGAAGTCGGCGCCGCGGTCGACGACAATCCGCTGCGCAAACTGGCGGACAATCCGTCGCGCCTGCTGCTGATGGTGCTCGCCGATGCCGCCGTGGGAAAGCGGCTGAAAGGGCTCGAGATGGAATCCTGGACGCCCGAGGCTCTGGCCATCCGCAATCGCGTGGCCTATCTCTGGTGTCCCCATGGAATCATCGACAGCCGCCTCATGACCGCGGTCAACCGCCTGGTCGGCGAAGAGGGCACGGCCCGCAACCTGGCGACGATGACCAAGTTGCGCGACCTGACGCGCCGGTCGTAGCATCGCTGCGCCCGCGCGCGAGTATGCATGGCAGCTAGCCGAATTTCCTGAAGTCCGCACGGGCAGTTGATACTGCGCGTAGTGTAGACTCGGGTGGCCCTGCAGCAGATGGCAAGAAGGAAGGAGGATGACGCATGCTCCAGCTTCGGCCGAACTGTGAGTGCTGCGATAGAGATCTTCCGGCAGGATCCACCGAGGCTTTCATCTGCTCGTTCGAATGCACTTTCTGTCGGTCCTGTGCCGAGGGGACACTCGGCGGGCGGTGTCCGAACTGCGGTGGCGAGCTGGTGCCCAGGCCGCGCCGCCCGGCGGAGAAACTGGCGAAGTATCCGGCTTCGACCGAGCGGGTTCTGAAGCCCGAGGGATGCGCCAAGCCAACCTCCTAGATCAGCCGGAAGAGGAAAAGAGAAAGCGAGTCAAACTATGACGCCTGAGGCCATCCGCCCCATCACCCTGGCCGAGATCCGTGAAGCGCGGCAGCGGATCGCGGGAACGATAGTGCGCACGCCCCTGATCCGCCTGGAGCTGGGGCCGGATTTTCCGGATGTCCGGCTCAAGCTCGAGAACCTGCAGCCGATCAATGCTTACAAACTGCGAGGCGCGGCCAATGCCGTGGCCATGCTGCCGGAATCCGAGCGCCAGCGTGGCGTGTGGACGATCAGCGCCGGCAACGCCGGGCAGGGCGTCGCCTACGCGGCGAGGAACGCGGGCGTGCCGTGCACGGTGGTGGTGATCGAGACCGCTCCGGCCGCGAAAATCGCACGCATGAAAGCGTTGGGCGCGACCCTGGTCCCCGTGCCCTACGAGGTCGCATGGAAGACGCTCGAGGCCCGGTCGTATCCGGGAGTCGAAGGGACTTTCGTGCATCCCTTCGACGATCAGAATTTCATCGCCGGTCATGCAACCATGGGCCTGGAGATCCTCGAGGACGCGCCCGAGACGGCGGCGGTCATCGCCGGCATCGGCGGAGGCGGGCTGGTCACGGGCGTCGGCAGCGCCGTCAAAGCGCTCAAGCCGGAGATCCAGGTGTGGGGAGCCGAGCCGGAGACGGCCGCTCCCGCGGCGCTCTCGTTTGCCATGGGATCCCCGCAGGTGTTCAAGGAGTGGAAAGCTTCGTTCGTCGACGGCGCCGGCGGCCAGAGCCTGTTCCCGCGCATGTGGGAGCGCATGAAGCCCGTGGTGGATGGGGTGATCGTGGTCAGTCTCGAGGAGACGAAACGGGCCATGCGACTGATGGCGGAAAAGACCCGCGTCATCTCGGAGGGGGCCGGCGCGCTGCCCCTGGCCGCCGCCTTGACGGGAAAAGCCGGCCGGGGCCCGATCGTGGCGATCGTGTCCGGCGGCAACGTGGATTTGAAGAAGTTCTTCGAGCTGATCGAGGCGGTGGCGGACCAATAATCCTCCGGCGGGGTGAGGCACAGCCCGAGCGTCGCGCGGCCGGAGAGCACGAGGTCACAGACTCATGGCTCCCAGGCATGTCCGGGTCTTCTTTTATGGCCTGTTTATGGATGAGGACGCCTTGCGGGCCAAGGGCACACACCCCATGAACCCGCGCCGTGCCCGCGTCGGGGGATTCGCACTGCGCCTCGGACAGCGGGCGACTCTGGTGCCCGATCCCGGAGCATGGGTCCATGGTGTCGTGATGGAGCTGTCGCACGAAGAGATCGAGCGTCTGTACGCCGAGCCTGGCGTGCGGGAGTATCGACCGGAGGCGGTGATCGCCGACGTGGCTGGAGAGTCACCGCTTCCCGCGTTGTGTTTCAATCTGCCCGCGCCGGGGTCCGAGCCAGCAAATCAGGAGTATGCGCGGCAGCTGCGCGAGGCCGCGCGGCGTGCAGGGCTGCCGGAAAGCTACATCAAGAGCATCGGCTGACGCCGACGCCAGGAGGGCGAACCATCCCGTGAAGCCCGCAAGCCTCATGGCCTCGGTGCTTTTATCAGCCGTGTCGCTCGCGCACTTGCTTCGCCTGCTCTTCGGCATTCCGGTGACGGTGGCGGATCGACTCGTGCCCATGTGGATGAGCGCCTTGGCCTGCGTGGTGGCCGGCTCGATCGCCATCCTGCTGTGGCGCGCCAGCCGCCGAGGCTGAGGCATGCAGTCGGTTCGCTCCTCACGACGTTTCCGGTGGGGGCCAGAATGTTGTACCTGGTGATCGAGAGCTATCGCAATAGCGATCCTGTCCCGGTCTACCGACGCTTTCGGGAGCAGGGACGGTTGGCCCCGGAAGGTCTGCGCTACGTCTCGAGCTGGGTGAGCGTCGATCTGGCGATTTGTTACCAGATCATGGAGTGCGATGAGCGCCGGCTCCTGGACGAGTGGATCGGCCGGTGGCAGGATCTCGTCGACTTCGAGGTGATTCCAGTGGTGACGTCGGCTGAGGCGCAGGCTCTGGTGGCGCCGCGGCTTTGAGGCGCGGGATGAAACGCCAGCTTACCGAAATGCCGATTCGCGTGAGGCTGCCATTGTTGGACAATGACAGGCACAAATTTCGCGGGCTGCTGTTCCTGTCGCGCCGGTGTCGCCGGTGATCCAGCCGGCGCCGGTCACCCTCGAGGGCCACGGGATTCGGCTGGAGCCTTTGACCGCGGATCACCAGGAGGCCTTGGCCGCCGCGGTCGCGGACGGCCGGCTGTGGGAGCTCTGGTTCACTGCCGTCCCGGAGCCCGAGCGGACGGCGGCTTACATCGCTGCCGCGCTCGAAGGCCAACGGGCCGGCGACATGCTGCCGTGGGCAGTACGGGAATTGACCACGGGAGCCATCGTGGGCAGCACGCGGTACCACGACATCGTGCCCCCCATCGATCGGGTCGAGATCGGCTACACCTGGTACGCGGCGACCTGGCAGCGCAGCCACGTCAACACCACCTGCAAGCTGCTGCTGCTCACGCACGCTTTCGAGACCCTGGGATGTCGCGTCGTGGGGCTGCGCACGGACAATTTCAACTTCGCATCCCAGAAGGCCATCGCCGCCCTCGGCGCCCGGCTGGACGGGGTGATCCGGCACCACCATGCCCGGCGTGACGGGACGGTGCGGGATTCGGTGATGTACAGCATCCTGGCCGCGGAATGGCCGGACGTGAAACGGCATCTCACCACGCGACTGGCGCGGCACCGAGGCGCAGCGCAATGAGCATGAGCGGCGCCCGCGTGGATTCGCGCACCTGCCGGCGGGAGCATTTTTGATGGACCGTGCCACAATCGTTAAGGTCTACATTCCGACGCCGCTGCGGGCCTACTGCAACGGCGCCTCGGAGCTTACGCTGTCGGCCCAGAGCGTGCGCCTCGCCCTGGAGGAGCTCGAGCGGAGCCATCCGTCGCTACACCGGTGTGTGTGCGACGAGACGGGCGCGGTCCGCCGCCACATAAACCTTTTCGTGAACTCGTCTCACGTGCGGGACCTGGAAGGTCTCGACACGGCACTGGCGCCCGGAGACGTCCTCACGATTCTTCCTGCGGTATCAGGAGGCTGAACATGCCGGAACGGGTCGTCCTGTGCATCGGCACCAAAAAGGGACTGTTCGTGGCCGAGGGGGCGAAGGGCCGGGGCAGCTTCAAGCTGCGTGGACCCTTCGGATCGGGGGTAAGTGTCTATACGGCGCTGATCGACGGGCGCGGCACGCCACGCCTCTACGCCTCGAGCTGCAATCCCTTCTTCGGGATGAAAATCCTGCGCTCGACCGATCTCGGGAAGACGTTCAAGGAGACGAAGTCGGCTCCCGCCTTCCCCGCGGATGACGGGCGCGCGCTCGCCAACATCTGGTCGCTCGAGCCGGGTGCCTCCAAAAAGGATCTGTGGTGCGGCGTCGAGCCGGCGTCGCTTTTCAGGAGCAACGATGGTGGCGATTCCTGGGAGATGGTGCCGGGCATCAGCAACCACGAGCATGCCCGGAAGTGGCAGCCAGGCAACGGCGGGCTCTGCCTGCACACGATCCTGCGTGACGGGAATCGGGTGCACCTCGGCATCTCGACCGGGGGCCACTACCTGAGCGAAGACGGCGGCGCCAGCTTCTCGGCATCCAACCAGGGCGTCGGCGCCGGTTTCTCGCCCGACCCGTACCCGGAGTTCGGCCAGTGCGTCCACAAGATCGCCGGCCACAAGGACGCCCCGGGACGGTTCTACATGCAGAACCACGGGGGCTGGGCCGGGTGGGACGGGCCCGGGGGCTCGCGGCCGGACATCGGCGTGCTGCGCAGCGACGACCACGGCCATACCTGGCGATCGATCGCCAAGGGGCTGCCGTCCGATTTCGGCTTCCCGATCGTCGTCCATCCGCACGACGCCGACACCGTCTACGTGGTGCCGCTGGAGCCGACGACGCGCACCTGCCCGGGCGGCGTCCCGGCAGTCTGGCGCAGCGAGGATGGCGGCGGATCGTGGCGGCGGCTGGTCCGCGGGCTGCCGAAGAAGGAGAGCTACTTCACGGTTCTGCGCGACGCCATGGACGTGGACGAGCTGAAATCGCCGGCGCTCTATTTCGGGACGACGACCGGCCAGCTCTGGATCGGGCGGGATGGCGGAGAGCAGTGGGATTGCCTGTTCGACTCACTTCCGCCGATTAATTGCGTGAAGGTGGCCGTGGTGTGAAGCCCGCGATGGCGAGCCACCCGGCGCGGCCAGCCGCGGACGTGCGGCGGGTTGGCGCACGGGTACGGCCTCGTCCGGGTGGGGTGATGAGAATCTCGGCCAGGTTTGCGCGGAGGGTCAGCTCGTGAAGAGGCTGTCAGGGATCGTGGCAGTGCTGCTCCTGCTGGTGTCGATGCAGGCTCTGGCCTCGTGGGAGGAGATGGACCTGGGAGTCCCCTACGGCAAGATGAGCCGCAAGGACGTCGACCGCTTCCTGGAGCTGAGCCGGTCGCGAGGCGTGGACATGGAAAAGGAAATGCCCAAGGCGTACCACGGGGACGCAGCCGCTCTGTCCCAGATATTCTCCCTCTCGACCGGTTTCCAGAAGATGGACAAGATGACCCGGGTGTACGGCAATTTCATTTTCTCCATGTTTCTCGACATGGGCGAATCCAAGGGAGAGAAAATCTTCGGCGAGGCGGTGGCCGCGCAACCCCCGGAGGTGCGGCAACGGGTGAGGGACTTTGTTTTCTACGCGGTCACCCAGGTCCCCCGAAAGAAGCGGCAGGAGATGGAGCAAGAGCTTCGAACGATCTTCCCGCGGGTTTTTCCGGCGGACTACGTCTACGGGCGCGAGGATCCTTTGTTCCGATGACCGGAAAAATCACGCGCGACGCGCTGCTGTTCTGGGCGACCATCGATCCGGTGGGAACCGTGGTGCTGTTCGCTGCCCTGACGGCCGGCATGCAGGCTGCCGAGCGCCGTCTGGTGGCGCTCCGGGCGGTGCTTTACGCGGCCCTCATCCTGGTGGGCTCCGTCGTGCTGGGGCAAATCATCCTGACGGGTCTCGGGATCCGGCTGATCTCCCTGCAGGTGGCGGGAGGCGTCGTCCTGTTCCTCTTCGGGCTGCAGATGATCTTCCGCAACCGCGCCGGCGAGCCCGGCAATCGGCCCGAGGCAGGTCATGAGCTGGCGGTGTTCCCGCTGGCCATTCCCTCGATCGCCAGTCCCGGCGCGATCATGGCGGCCATTGTGGCCACCGACAACGACTTGTTCTCCATCGGCCAGCAGGTGGTGAGCACCCTGATCCTCCTGGCCGTGCTGGCGCTGACCCTGGTGATGATGCTGCTGGCCGAGAAGATCCTGAAGGTGGTGGGGGTGCACGGCGCGGAGATTCTCATTCGGGTCATGGGCATGCTTCTGGCCGCCCTTTCGGTGGAGCTGGTAATGGAAGCGCTGGGAGCGGAGAAGTGGGCGGCTCATGGACCATGAGGGAATGCTCCGCAAGCGCCCATCAACGGAGGAGGGAGCACCGATGCAGGTCGAGGAAGCCCAGCGGGAGGTTCGAACCGTCTACATCGGGGGTTTCGTGGGGCAGCTGGTGTCAGGCGGCCTGTGGCTGCTGTCGGCGGCGCTGAGCACCTGGATCTCACCGGCGCGCGGCATTCTCGCGCTGGTCGTGGGCGGCATGTTCATTTTCCCCCTGACCATGCTCCTGCTGAGGCTGTCGGGGAAGCAGGCCACGCTGAGCAAGGAGAATCCCATGGGGGGCCTGGCCATGCAGATTGCCTTCACCATTCCATTCACACTGCCGGTGCTGGCGGGGGCGACTCTGTACCGCCTGGACTGGTTCTACCCGGCGTTCATGATCATCGTGGGCGCTCACTATCTGCCGTTCATCTTCCTTTACGGCATGTGGCAGTTCGGCGGCCTGGCGGCGGTCCTGATTGGGGCGGGGGTCACCATGGGCATGGTGGTGAAGGGCCCCTTCAGCCTGGGAGGATGGTTCACGGCCGGCGTGTTGCTCCTGTTCGCTTTCCTGGGGCGGAGCCTGGTCTTGAGAGAGCAGGCTGGGCGCGCCGCCTGAGGCAGCTGAAGGTCCGCAGAGCCTGATCTCGGCGCCGGACTGACGATCCGGGGCTCTTGCGGGGTTGCTGGCCCTCGATTGATTTGCTTATCATGCGCCAGCTCCACCAGGGAGGCGGCCAACGCATGGAACCGTGCAAGTTCATCGGAGGGAAGTTCGGCCGGCTCACGCCGGCCGGGATGAGCCTGATGGATGTCCATGCCGGTCCGTAATCCACGGGCGAATAGCGCCACGAATCTGCGCGCTCTGCGCAAGCTCATTCACCACACGAATCGATTCGGTCAGACCCTCGTGCTCTTCCTCCGGGCCGGGTGCGCCATCGCGGCGGCCGGTTACCTGGGGGCCTATGCCTGGGTCGTCTGGAATCGGGTCCGGTACCCGTTTGATCTGGAATGGATGGAAGGGGCCATGGTGGACCATGTCCGCTTCCTCTTGAGCCACGGCAACCTCTACGTTCCCCCATCTCTCGAATTCGTTCCCTTCGTCTACAACCCTTTTTATTACGTGGTATCGGCGGGTGTCTCGCTTTTCACCGGCGAGGGGTACGTCGCCCTGCGGCTGGTCTCCATCGTGGCCTCCCTGGCCTGCGTCGGCCTCATCGGGCTCATCGTCTGCCGCGAAGCGCGCAGCCGGGAGCTGGGGATTCTTTCGGGCGGCATGTTCATCGCGACCTATGCCTTGAGCGGCGGGTGGCTCGACATCGCGCGGGTCGACTCCCTGTACCTCGCGTTCTGTCTGGGCGCCATCGCCCTGGTGCGATTCGCGCCACGCAACGCCCACCTGGTGGCCGCGGCGGTATGTGTCTGGCTGGCCTTCGAGACGAAGCAGAGCGGCGTGGGCATCGTGCTGCCGCTGGGTTTGTATCTGATGATGTTCGAGGGGTGGCGGCGGGCGCTTTGGTTTGTGCTGCCCTGCGGCGCCCTGGTCGGCGGCTCGATCCTCATCCTGAACGTGGTCAGCGGCGGCTGGTACTGGTTCTACACCTTCAGCTTGACGGGCCAGCTCGCCAGCCACTACGGGCGAAGTGTCTGGAAAACGGAGCTGTTCGGCAATTTCCCCCTGGCGCTGGCACTGGTGTTTTACTATTTCGCGGGCGGCAGGAGCCCTTCCCGGATCAAGGCCAAGGTGTTCTATGGGCTAGTCGCCGTCACGCTGTTCGCCATCGCCGTGGCGGTGCGGGCGCATGCAGGGAGCTGGCTGAACGACAATATGACGGCCCACGCGGCGCTGGCCATTCTCTCCGGGCTGGGGGCGGGCGCGCTTTTGCGTGCCGGCCATCGACGCCATCGGAGGGGGACCGAGGTGCTCGTCTACGGGACGCTGCTCGCCCAGTTCCTGCTCCTGGCTTACGACCCGAGGCCGTGGGTTCCCACCCATGCCGATCGCCAGGAGGGAGAGCGCCTGGAAGCCATGGTGCGCACCAGCCCGGGGGAGGTTCTGCTGTCGCATCGGGGCTATCTCACCCGGCGCGAGGGGAAGGGGAGCTTCGCCCATCAGATGGCGGTCTACAACATGCTCATGATCCCGGACGACCGGCTCGGAGCCCGCACCAAGCTGACCTCGGAATTCATCCAGGCACTGCAGGCGAAGCGGTTTTCACTGATCCTCACCGACTGGGATGATTTCCCATTCACCGAAGCGCTGAAGCAATCTTACGATCCGGTTCCGCCGGCCTATATCGCCGACCCCAAAGCCTTTTGGTGTCCCACCGGGGCGCGCTTGAAACCGGTGTTTGCCTACGTGCCGAAGTGACGTCGGCCGTGGCGCTCTGAAGGACGGCACACATTGCAGCGAGCAGGCGCTTTTCGGAGGCACTGGCCGCTCTGGGCGGCCATGGCCGTCTACCTCGGGATCGTGGCGATCCTGGCGATGCTCTCGGCACAGCGGAACCAGGGGCACCTGATCTACGCCTTCGATGACGCCTACATCCATATGTCGATGGCCAAGAACTTCGCGCTCCATGGGGTGTGGGGTGTGACGCGCGATGGGTTCACCTCCTCCTCTTCCTCCCCGCTCTGGACCCTGCTGCTGTCGGCGACCTACCGGCTGTTCGGCGTCTACTCGTTCGCGCCCCTGATGCTCAACCTGCTATCCGGGCTGCTGGCCGTGCTGGCCGGCTACCTCTTTCTAAGGGCACATTCCGACCGGGGGTGGGTGGTGTTCGCGGGACTGCTCCTCCTGGTCCTCGCCGTTCCTCTGCCCTCCCTGGCGATGACCGGAATGGAGCACAGCCTGCACGCTGCCCTGACGATTCTCTTCGCGTTGCTGGCGGCGGGCTGCCTGGCAAAGGAGCGTCCCGATGCGCAGCAGCGGCTAATCCTGCTGGCCATGGCGCCGTTGCTGGCGGCCTCGCGGTACGAGGGACTGTTCCAGATTGCCGTGGTCTGCCTCCTGTTCCTCCTGCGCCGCCGGGTGGGATTCGCGATCGGCCTGGGGGCGATGGCTTTGCTTCCGATGGTGATCTACGGTGTCCTCTCCGTCCGCGAGGGTTGGTTCTTCCTGCCCAACTCCCTGCTTCTGAAGACCTCTGCTCCCGGGATCGCTTCCCTCGGCCAGGTGGGGGAGCTGCTGGGCAAAGCCAGCCTGCGCAGATTGTGGGACAGCCCGCACTTCCTGGCGCTGGCCCTGCCGAGCCTGTTTACCGTCATTGCGCTGGGCTGGCAGGGAAAAAGCTCTTGGAAAAGTCTCGCCACCTTGGCCAACGTGTCGTTCCTCGGAGTCCTTCTGCTGCATCTTCAGCTGGTGGGACAGGGATGGACGTTTCGCCACGAGGGCTACCTCACAGCCTACGGTGTCGTGGTGCTGGCGGGCGCCGCCGCGGAGTACCTTCGGGAAGCGTCGTTGCCGGCGTTGAGCAGGAATCGGCTGCCGGGTTACCTGGCAGCGGCGGTGCTCATCGTTCTCATCGGCTATCCCGTCGGCAAGAAGGCGGCAACCGTGCTGCTCCAGACACCCCAGGCCAGCACGAACATTTACGAGCAGCAGTACCAGATGGGCCTGTTCCTGCACCGCTTCTACGAGGGGCAGTCGGTTGCGGCGAATGACATCGGGGCGATCACCTATCTCGCCGACCTGCATCTGCTCGATCTCGCCGGCCTGGCCAGCCGGGAAGTGGCCTTTCTGCAGCGCAGCCATCAGCTCAATGCGGCACAGGTGAAGTCCCTGACCGATGCGCGGGGCACCGCCATCGCCGTCGTCTATCCAGGCTGGTTCGAGGGAATTCGCGACAACTGGAGTAAGGCGGGGGAGTGGAGAATTCCGAACAACGTCATCTGCGCCTCCGATACTGTTTCCTTCTATGCGGTGGACCCGTCCAGAACTCCCGAGCTGCTGGAGCGCCTGCGCGCCTTCGCGCCGGAGCTGCCGCGCGCGGTGAACCAGTCGGGAGAGTACCTCAAGCAAGCCGAGGAGTAACCTCTCCGGGACCACCTGTCCAGCCGCCGTCGCTCGCGCGGCAGGCAGCCTTCCTGATAGAATCCCGCATCCAGCAATCGTGCGCCGGATGAGTCGCAGGCGCTCCGCCTTCTAATCACAAGGAACCCGAATGCCATTTACCGCCCTGAAACTTCACCCGAATCTCCTGAGGGGCCTCAAGGAGCTTGGCTTCCCACGCCCGACGCCCATCCAGGCCGACGCCATTCCTCCGGCGATGGCCGGACGGGACGTGCTCGCATGCGCCATGACCGGCAGCGGCAAGACGGCCGCCTTCCTCCTGCCCATTCTCCATCAGCTCATCGGCCGGCCCCGGGGCTCGACCTCCGCCCTGGTGATCACGCCGACCCGTGAGCTTGCCGCTCAGATACTCGAAGATCTCAACGACCTGGCGGTGCACACTCCAATCACCGCCGCCTCGGTCTATGGCGGAGTGGGGATGGGACCGCAGGAGCACGCCTTTCGCAGCGGGGCCGACGTCATCGTCGCCACTCCCGGGCGCCTGCTGGACCATTTCAGGTTTCCCTATGCCAGGCTCCAGGGGCTGCAGTTTCTGGTGCTGGACGAAGCGGATCGGATGCTGGACATGGGGTTTCTTCCAGACATCCGCCGCATCCTGCGACACATTCCATCCAAACGGCAGACGCTGTTCTTCAGCGCGACCATGCCGGCGCCCATCGCCACCCTGACGCGGGAAATCCTCCGGGATCCCGCGATGATCAACCTGCAGCGCCAGTCGGCGCCCGCGGTGGGAATCACCCAGGCGGTCTACCCCGTTCCCCAGGAGCTGAAGTCGGCGCTGCTCACGACGCTGCTCAAGCGCGGCGAGATCCAGGAAGCACTGGCGTTCACGCGCACCAAGCATCGAGCCGACCGCCTGGCGAAATACCTGGTGCGGCAGGGAGTGCAGGCGGAGAGAATTCATGGGAACCGATCCCAGGCCCAGAGGACGCAGGCCCTGGCGGGGTTCAAGAGCGGCAAATACCAGGTGCTCGTGGCGACGGACATCGCGGCGCGGGGCATCGATGTGAAGGAGCTGGGGCACGTGGTGAACTTCGACGTGCCCACGGTCCCCGACGACTACATTCACCGGGTCGGCCGCACGGCACGGGCCGAAGCCACCGGGGATGCCTTCACCTTCGTCTCGCCCCAGGAGGAAGCGGATCTGCAGCGCATCGAGAGGGCGGTGGGCAAGCGCCTTCCGCGCGTGACGGTCCCCGATTTCGACTACAAGGCGAAGCCCGAAGGGGCCCTCGAGGTGCCGATGGCGGAGCGCATCGCGGCGATCCGCGCCAAGAAATCAGAAGACCGCGCCCGATCCAGGGCCAAGTCCGAGCGCAAGATGGGGGGCGCGGGAAGCCCGGCACGGCCGGCGTCGGGAAAGCCGGGCGAGCGGACCGCGCCATCGTTCCGACACTCCCACAACCGGCGATCACGGCCGCAGGGAAGATGGGGCCGACCGCGCTGAACCGGCGCCCGGCGGACTGCGCTCCGGATCGACGATGTTTTCGAGACTCTCATGATCGCACGGCTCTGGCACGGGTGGACCAGCCGGGAGAATGCCGAGGCCTACGAGGCGCTCCTGCGAGGTGAGATTCTGCCTGGGATCCACCGGGTGGCTGGCTATCGAGGCGCCCACCTGTTGCGCAGGGATCAGGAGGACGAGGTGGAGTTCGTCACCTTGACGCTCTTCGATTCCATGGACGCGGTCCGCGCCTTCGCCGGAGAGGACTTCGAGGAGGCCGTGGTGCCCCAGGAAGCCAGAGCGCTATTGGCGCGATTCGACCAGCGCTCGATGCACTACGAAATAGCCTTGTCACAGATGTCCTCTGCCTAGCGCTGCGTGACGAACCGGGAAGACGTTCAAGAGGTGAGGGGATGGTCGCCCGAGTGTGGCATGGAGCCGTGCCAAGGGAAAAGGCCGACGCCTACCTCGAAGTGCTGAGGCGCACACCACTTTCAGATCTGCGCGCCACCGCCGGGAACCGAGGCGTGACGGTGCTCCGTCAGGATGGCGGTGCCGTGACCCACTTCGTTCTGATCTCGTTCTGGGACTCGCGCGAGGCGATCGGCGCTTTTGCGGGAAAGGATCTGGAGAAAGCGCGCTATTACCCCGAGGATGCCGACTTCCTGCTGGAGATGGAGCCGAGCGTGATCCATTACGAGGTGCTGGCCTCCCCCGAGGGGGGAGCGGAGTAAAGTGGCGAGCGCGAGGAAAAGTCGTCCTTCCGTCCGCGCCACCGGCGGCCCGACGCCGGCGGGCTACTCCGGCACACCACTGCCGAAAAAGCTGGGAATCAAGCCGGGATCAGTGGTCCGGATCATCGGCGCCCCCAAGGGCTTTCTCGAGACTTTGGGAGCACTGCCGGAGGGTGTGGAGCTGCGGCAGGACTCCCGCGGCAGGGCGAGCCTGACGCTGTGGTTTCTGCCCAACCTGGAAGTCCTGGAGCGAGGCATGCAGGCGATGGCGGCGAGTCTCGAAGAGGGCTCGCTCTGGATGATCTGGCCCAAGAAAACCTCGGGGATGACCACCGACCTGACCCAGCTGGAGGTTCGGGAGGCGGGGCTCGCGGCAGGCCTGGTGGATTACAAAGTCTGCGCGGTGGATGCGACCTGGTCGGGGTTGCTGTTCACCTGGCGAAAGGGACAGCGATGATTCGGATCACGCGCGCCGGCCCCGGAGATCGGGGCAGCGTGCTGGCCATGGTGGAAACGCTGCTGCGGGAGCTGGAGGATTCCCCCGATGAGTTTCGCAGGATCGAGCGGGTGATCTGAGACCATGCCGTATCAATTTCAGTTCGAGCCCTGGGCCGAGAGAGTCAGGGTCCTCGGCTCGGGTCGGAGCGATTACGAGGAAACGGAGTCGGCCATCCGGAGTCTGACGGCCGATGCGCGATACCTGCGCGGCTATGGGACGATCGTCGACGCTCGCGGCCTGGACTACGTCCCTTCCCTGGAGGAGGCGAAACGCTACGCCGAGCTGTTTCGAGAGCTGAAATCGGCGTTCGCCGGCGGGATCGCCGTGGTCGTCGAAGGAACGGCCCGTTATGGGGTTGCGCAGATGATCGCGACTCTGCTTGAGATTCGTGGAATCAGGATGGCGGCTTTCAAAGATCCGGTGGCGGCGGAAGCCTGGCTCGCGGAGTCGCAGCTTCGCCGGGAAGGGCATGATGAGCAAACATAGGGTCGCGTTGAGCGAGGCCCTGAAGCTGGTTCCCACCGCACAGGGAAAGCGGTTCGCGGAGGTGTACCGGCACCAGACGCTCCAGGTGGAAATCTACGCTCCGCGCGGCATCGATCCGCAAAGCCCCCACACGCGGGACGAGGTTTACATCGTCATCAGCGGCCGGGGCCGGTTCTTTTGTGAGGGTGAAACGGAGCTGTTCGGCCCCGGCGATTTCCTGTTCGCGCCGGCCGGGGCGGTGCACCGTTTCGAAGCTTTCACCGGCGATCTGGCGGTCTGGGTCCTCTTCTATGGTCCCGAGGGAGGCGAGAAGCCCGAGGCCGGAGTTTGAGCCAGGCGGGAAGCGCTGCCTGGGTCTCCCTGGCCATCGCCGGGGCGCTGGAAATCGTCTGGGCGATTTCGATGAAGTACAGCGCCGGCTTCTCCAGGCTCTGGGCAAGCGTGCTTACCGTGGGCGCGGCGCTCGCCAGCTTCTATTTCCTGTCCCGAGCGCTGGACTCGCTTCCCGTGGGAACGGCCTATGCGGTATGGACCGGCATCGGCGCGGTGGGTACGGCGTTGCTGGGAATGATCCTGTTCGGAGAGCCGCGCTCGGCCCTGAGGCTCTTGTGCATGGCGCTCATCGTGGCGGGGATGGTCGGGCTCAGGTTCGCCAAATGAACGGCAAGGAGTGCCGGCGGATCGTGAGCGTCACATCAACGGAGACCGTCGCGTGAGCGTGGAGCCGCGGGGCGCCGCCTCCGGATTCCTGAGTCTGGCGCTGAGCGCTCCCGTGGTGCGGCGCGCGCTGAAGTATGCCGTGGTGGTGGGCGCCATTCTGATCACCATCAATCATGCCGACGCCCTGATCGAGGGGCAGGTGGGCGCGGGGCGGCTCTTCAAGATGGGACTGACGGTGCTCGTTCCCTACATGGTCTCCACCCTGTCGAGCGTGGAGGCGATTCGCTCGAGGCGATGAGACTCGGCTGTCTGCGTGGCTGGTCGCGGGGAACGCTCCGGGCTGGGACGAGGTCATTTTTCGGGGGGGCGATGCGCGCCACGCTCGTAGCAGCCGGGCGAGTCGCTTGGGTGTCGTCCGCGGCCCTGGTTGCGGCCGTCCTGTTTGCCGGCGCCAACCCTCTGGAAGCTCACCCGGGCGTCGGAATCGTGATGGATCGCCAGGGAAACGTCTATTACACCGACCTGACCCAGGTCTGGAAAATCGCGCCCGACGGCAGCCGCTCAATCGCCGTGAAAAACGTCCATACGCACGAGCTGTGCCTGGACGCCGATGGCAATCTCTACGGCGAGCATCTCTGGTACGAGGGGGAAAAGATCGACCGATGGGGACACCGGGTCTGGCGGCTGGGAGTGGACGGGAAGCTGCAGGATGTCATTCCCGCCCAGGAAGGGTTTAGAAAGAATTACAGCTTCGTGCGCGACGCTGCCGGGAACATGTATTGGAGCGAAGGGGATGGCCCGGTGGAGATCCGCAAGCGGGCGCCGGATGGCGTCATCAGCACCGTGGGGAAATGCGCTTCGTGTCGGGGTGGTGGCTGGATGGCGGCGGCGCCTCAGGGAGCGGTGCTCTTCCTCGATCTGGGCGATCTGCGCCGCATGGCTCCGGACGGAGTGCTGAGCACCGTGGCGAAGCACCTGGAATCGAGGAGCCTGACACAGCTGCAGGTCGGCGATCGCCACCTCGTGATGGGACTCTGGACCGATCGGGACGGAAATGCGTATGTGGCGGTGTATGGCGCGCGGCAGGTGAAGCGCATCGATCGGGCCGGGCGGGTCAAGATCGTTGCGAGCTCCTCCTTCCCCTGGTCTCCCACCGGAGGCCTGGTGGCGGACAACGGCGATCTTTGGCTCCTGGAGTATTCGCTGACCAATAACGCGCGCGTTCGGCGCATCCGCAAGGACGGAAGCGAGAAGATTTTTTGACCCCGGGCGGTGGGGCGGCAAGGTCTGGAGGCGCGGCTATGCTGAGAGTCGTCGGGGGCGTGGTGGCAGGCTATCTGACCATGGCAGCACTGGTGTCCCTTACTTTCTCCGGACTCTATCGTCTCCTGGGGGCCGAGGGGACGTTCAAGCCCGGGAGCTATGAAGTGACCGGGAATTGGCTTGCGGGGACCCTGGTGCTCAACGTGGTGGCGGCGCTGTTCGGTGGCCTGGTAAGCGTCTCGGTGGGGCGGCGAATGAAATCCGCCACGATTCTCTCGAGCGCGGTACTGGCGATGGGACTGGGGGCGGCCCTGATGAGCTTCAACCGAAGAGAGCCGTTGCCGCCGAGGACCGAGGTGCTGGGGGGTCTCGAGGCGGCACGAAACGCCGTGGAGCCGTCCTGGATCCGTTTCTCCAACCCCATCATCGGTGCTGCAGGTGTCCTGCTGGGGGCGCGCGTGAAGCGGCCATCCTGACATGGGGCGGGGCAGCGCACGACACGGGGCTCTCTGGCGGGTCGCGGCGTCGGCGGTCTTTCTGTGGGTTCTGCCCGGTTGTGGCGCCAGCCACCCGCCGCGGGAGACGGGGACTTTCCGTCAGCCGGATCTGGTGGAACTGGTCCTTTTGGACCCGACGCTCAAACTGGACATCCGGTATGCGGGCTCGAACAACTTCTTGGGCCGGCCGGTGTACGGTCAGGCAAGGGCCTTTCTGCAGCGTCCTGCCGCCGAGGCCCTCATCCGGGTGAACGCCGTGCTTCGCGGACAGGGATTTGGACTGGTCATTTTTGACGGCTACCGGCCCTGGTCGGTCACCAAAATCTTCTGGGATGCGACTCCTGAGGACAAGAAGGAGTTCGTGGCGGATCCTCGGGAAGGCAGCAAGCACAACCGGGGATGCGCGGTCGATCTGTCGCTGTACGAGCTGTCCACCGGGAAGGAAGTCGCCATGCCCGGGGACTACGACGAAATGAGCGGGCGCTCCCACATCGACTACGCCGGCGGACCGGAGGAACCCAGGCGCCGGCGCGATTTGCTGCGCCAGGCCATGGAGGCGGAGGGGTTCGAGCCGTACGAGCCGGAATGGTGGCACTACAATTACCGGGAATGGAAGGAGTATCCGATTCTGGACATTCCATTCGAAGCGATTGGGACGACGCCATGAGATACGCGGAGAGCCACACGACCGCACTGGGAATTCTGGGGATACGGCCCGCCACGGAGGACGATGCTCCGGTCGTGCTGGGTTTCATCCGCGAGCTGGCGGAATACGAGAAAGCGCTGCAGCGCGTCAGCGCGACGGAGAATCAACTGCGGGAGTCGCTGTTCGGCGAGACCCGAAGGGCGGAGGCGATCCTGGGAGAATTAGGGACGGAATGCGTCGCCTTCGCGGTCTTCTACCATTCCTTCTCCACCTACCTGGGACGGCATTGCCTGCATCTGGAGGATCTCTTCGTGCGCCCCGACCGACGGGGGGCTGGAATCGGACGGATCATGCTTTCCTACCTGGCGAGAGTCGCTCAGGACCGGGGATGTGCGCAGCTGGAATGGTCATCCTTGTCCTGGAACGAGTCCGCCAGGCAGTTCTATCTTCACCTGGGGGCGGAAGCGGAGGAACGCTGGATGTACCGCCTCTCCGGCACGTCCTTGCACGAGCTGGCAAACGAGAAGGGATAGACAATGGCGATGGCAGGCTCAGACGCAAAATTCGTGGGGTCCATTCCGGAAAAATACGACGCCTACCTGGGGCCGTTTCTCTTCGAGCCGTACGCCGCCGATTTCGTGCAGCGCCTGGCGCTGGGGGAGGGTGACCGCGTGCTGGAGCTGGCCTGCGGCACGGGAATTCTGACCCGCAGGATCGCGGCGGCGCTCCCCCGAAGCGGGCAACTGACCGCCACGGACCTCAATCAGCCGATGCTGGATTATGCCCGGCGAAAGCTGCTACCGGATCCGCGCCTGGAGTGGCGCGTGGCGGACGCCTCGAAACTGCCGTTTCCGGATGATTCGTTTGACCACGTGGTCTGCCAGTTCGGCGTGATGTTCTTTCCCGACAAGCTGGCTGCATTGCGGGAGGCGCTGCGGGTGTTGAAGCGGGGAGGAGAACTATCGTTCAATGTCTGGGACAGCACGCGGCGGAACTCGTACGTGGAATTGGCGGATGCCGTGGTGGCCGGATTCTTCCCCGGAAACCCCCCGACGTTTTTTCAGGTTCCCTTCGGCTACCACGACCAGGAAACCATCCGCTCGACCATGGTGGAGGCCGGATTTGCCGGGGTTCGAGTGTCGGAGGTGGCTCTCGAAGGCCGAAGTCCCACGGCGATGGATGCCGCTGTGGGACTGGTCGAAGGGTGCCCGCTCATTGTAGCCATTGAGGAGAGGGGAGTCACCGACCCGCGGCCGATCGTGGAGGCGGTGGCGCAGAAGCTGGCCTCCGCCTTTGGAGACGCACCCTTACGCTGTCAGCTGGGAGTGGTTTGGACCGCCGGCAAGAAGCCATGATCCCCACCATGGGATCGCCCGCACGCCGCCGCACAGGCAATCACCGGAGAGGCGGAGGGAGCCAAATTCGGCGAGACAAGCGTCCCGAAGTTCATGGCGCGGCACGATTTCTCTTTTGGTAGGATCCGTTACAGATCGGTAATGGATTCCCATCTCCGTAGTTAACAGTCCTCCGCTGCGCGCGACAGCCAGCGCCCCCGCTTCCAGCAATCTCCCGTTGAGGGATTGTGCCTTGCCCGGAAAATACAGGCTTCCCCATGTTATTCGAGGGAAGGGACCGGATGCGCCCAAAGCGCTTGTTCTGAGAGTCTGCGGGGTGGATAATCTTGCGGCAGGGCGCGGACTGTCAAAAAGAAAAGCCTTTTGGGCGTTCTGTGGGCTCCGAATGGCACAAGGCTTGCCCTCCAAAATATTGGCATCGCCAAAATTCCCCTTCCGTATGATCAACCGAAAGGCAGGTTGGGACTGGCATTGAAAAAGATAACCGTCGGCTCGGGACTGCGTGTCCTCGTTTCGCTGGCACTCTTTGAAGCGGCGTGGCCTTCTGCTGCGCACGCGGCGGGGAGAATTGTCTACGTCGACGCCGCTGCCGGCAATGATGCGAATGACTGCCTGGCCCAGACACGCGCCTGCAAGACCGTTCAGCGCGGCGCCGCGGTGGTCCGCGGCAGCGATCAGATGATCATCGGCCCCGGAACCTACTACGAGTTTCCGGTTTTCCAGAATCTCGGCAGCTCCGCCACGAGCCCGGTCTGGATTAAGGCCCTGACACCCGGAACGGCCCGCATCAGCGGCATGTGGAAGGAAGCGGCTCTCGGCCAGGTCACCTGGAGAGATGACGGGGGGGGTGTCTATTCCGCCGCTCACGGTCCCGCGCTTTTCGCGGCGAACAACGGTACCTATCTTTTCCGGTTCTTGACGGTGGCGGAACTGCGGAACGCCTCCGCTTCGACCACCGCGGGGGCCGTCCGGACTCCACCCTACGGATTCGCCTATGAAGGAGGGCGGATTTCCGTGAAGCTTCCCGGAAGCGTGAATCCCAACGGGCAGTCAA
>Ga0137425_1000098_pt1 | contig 29050 bp, 27 predicted proteins | sample EasRivERMZT640_2_FD_102318 | JGI IMG/M metagenome (GOLD analysis project Ga0137425, IMG submission 102318) | Soil microbial communities from meander-bound floodplain in the East River, Colorado, USA - East River MetaG ERMZT640_2 | ecosystem: Environmental > Terrestrial > Soil > Floodplain ...
CGCGTGGATGTCCGGGTCATAGCGGCGACCAATCGAGACCTCCTGGACGCCATCGACCATGGCGAATTTCGCATGGATCTTTTTCACCGGCTGTCGGTCGTGAATCTAAGAATCCCGCCTCTGCGGGAGCGCAAGGCCGACATCCTGGCGCTGGCGAAGGAGTTCCTGGGGAAGTACGGCCGCGAGATGCACCGCCAGGTGAGGGGATTCCTTCCGGAGGCCCAGTCGCTGCTCCTGGAGCACCCCTGGCCCGGCAATGTCCGGGAATTGAAGAATGCGATGGAGCGGACGGTGCTCATGAGCGATAAGGAGTGGATCTCCCCGGACGACATCTCGTTGTTCGAGATCCGGCCGTCCGCTGCCCCAGTCATTGCCCACGGGCTGGGCATGCCCACGGGCCTCGACCTGGGAGCGATGGAGCGCCAGGCGGTGCTGGAGGCGCTGCAACGCGCCAACTGGGTGCAGAAAGACGCGGCCGCGGCCCTGGGAATCAGCAGCCGGGTCATGAACTACAAAATCAAGAAATACAATTTCACGAATCCCCGCTGGAGCCGCAACAAACCCCCGTCAAGCGATAATTGAGACCCCTGGCAAACCTACCGATTCCCTGTCAGCACGCATGATATGATCCGCTCCCTCCGAGGGGCAGATACGGCAGACGAGATGGACTTCGAAGGCATCGAGAATCCCACCCAACCCCGATGGAGTCGAGTCTCCTAAATGGGTAGATTTCTCCAAACACTTCAGACAAGCCTGAGCATTTGGTTGCTCGAGACGCCTGCCAAACGGCGCCTGGCCGTGGGGATGGAGCGTCTTCTTAAAATCATTCTCGCTGCCTGCTCATACTACACAGGTCTCACGGGAATACTCCTGGAGCGGCTGCTCCACCAATCCAGGGCCGCACTGATCCTTGGGTATCACGGGGTAATGGAAGAGCCCCCAACACTTTTCGCCCGAGGCCACTCTCTGGAGAATTTGGAAGAGCTGTTGCTCTTCCTGAAGCGGCATTTTCCGGCTGTGCCGCTGTTGGAGATCCTCACCCCGGTGTCCAGGGGCGAGACTCCACCAACGTCCTTCGCGGTGACTTTTGACGATGGGCTCGTGAACAACGTCACGCTGGCGATTCCGCTCTTGCGGATGCTGGGCATTCCCGCCAGCTTCTTCGTACCGAGTGGACTGGTGGGCTCCCAGGACGATCTCTGGATCGCGTCCCTCAAGGAGATGCTCCGCACCTGGCCAGCAGATCGGCTGCCCGCTGAATCGGGGCTCTGGCCGGCGTTGCCCCTGAGGAACGCACGGGAGCGCTATGCCGCCTTCTTCCAGGTCAAGCAAATCCTCAAGTCGAATGAAGGCAAACGGGAAGAGATTTTGGCGCGATGGAGGGAAATGTCCGGTGCAGTTTTACGTCCACCGGAGGAGGATCGAGTCGTGGATGCAGGCCTGCTCCGTCAGATGACACAGCCAGGTTTCACGGTCGGGGCTCACTCCAGGAGTCATCCCATTCTCTCCGGCCAGGTACCCTCAAAGGCCCGAGAGGAAATTTTCGGTTCCCGGCAGGACCTGGAGGGTCTGGTGGTCTGCGAGGTATTGGATTTCGCTTACCCCAACGGCCGTTTCGCAGACTTCAATGACACCACGCGCCGGCTCGTGGCCGAGGCGGGCTTCCGGTGCGCCGTAACGACCGAGCCTGGAGTGGTAATCCAGGGTGATGACGTGCTGGCGCTGCGGCGCTGCATGCCGGAGAACGTTCCGGCGTTTCTGGCCGCATTCGATCTCCTTATCCGGGTCTGGAAGGATCGCCGGCGTCCCGCGGACGGAACTCGGCCGTTGGGCGACCGGATTTCGGATCTGCAGCCCGAACCCGTTGGAGACTCGGCTTGAGGTCGGAGGAAATCGAGCCGTCGCTCTGGTCCGAGAGACTCGGCTCCGGCTGGAATTCGCTCCTCTCCGACGCAGCAGATTCGACCATCTTCCTCAGCTCTCCCTGGATCACCGCCTGGTGGCGCCACTTTGGCAATTCACTAAAGCCGCGGATGCTGGCCGTATGGGACGATGCAGGGTCACTCTGCGCCCTGGCGCCTTTGTACACTCGACCGCTTGGGTTGGCAGGCCTGCCGGGGCCGTCAGTCCTCGGGCTGATGGGCGATAAAGGCGTCGGCTCGGAATACCTGGGCTTTCTGTTGCGGCGCGGGCGGGAAGAGGAGGCCCTGACGGCCGCAGCCGCGCACCTGACGCGGGGATGGTCCCTGGTCGACTTCCAGGGCTTGCGGGAGGACTCGCCTTCCGCCCAGAGCACGATGCGAATGCTCACCGCTCTCGCGCCCGGGCGGGAGCACCACGAACGGCAACCGTGCTCCGTCATCGAGCTGCCCGGGGACTATGAAGCCTATCTGGCCTCCCTCCCGCAGAAGTTCCGCAGCACCGTGCGGTATCGCACCAACAAGCTGGTAAAGAATTTCACCGTGCGAATGTTCCGTACTGTGAGCGATGACGAGGTGACTCCGCATCTGGAGAGGTTCTTCGCCATGCACCAGGACCGCTGGACGGCCGAGGGGCATCCCGGGTTGTTTTACAGCGGGGCCAAGCGGCGGTTCTACGAGGAGGTGTCCCGCGAATTCCTCCGCCGGGGCTGGCTGCGGTTCTACCATCTGGAAGTGGACGGCGTCATCCGCGCTTCCCAGTTCGGTTTTGCATTCAACGGAATCCTGTACTCCCTTCAGGAAGCCTTCGACTACAACTTCCGTCCTCCGGGAGTCGGTGGAGTGGGAGTCGTTCTCAGGGGGATGGCCATCAAGCATTGTATCGGCGAGGGGATGCACGGTTACGATTTTCTCGGCGGGATCGAAGAGTTCAAGACTCGCTGGGGAACGAAAACGCACTACGTGCAGCGGGTCCGGATTGGATCTCCAGGTCTTTCCGGCACCTTGGCCTTCGCGGCGACCGCCGGGGTTCGACAACTCAAGGACTGGGGCCGCGAGCATTCGCCGGCTTGGCTGCTGCGGGGACGGGATCGCCTGCAAACTTGGCGCCGGCTGCGTCGATCCCGACAGGTGGTCGCAACGCAGCGCAGAGCGCAAGGATGATCCGCTCGGTGGAAAGCATCGAGCGGTTCTTCGGCCAGCGCTACGGGCGCGAGGCCGTTTACCTCCCGTCGGGGCGTCTGGCCCTCTACCTTGCCTTCAAGGAGTATCTCAAGCCTGGTGACCGGCTGCTGATGTCCCCGGTGGATGATGATGTGGTCTTCTTCACGGTGCTGGCCGCGGGGCTCCTTCCGGTCCTGGGTCCGCTCGATCCGAGGACCGGCAACCTGGATCCGGAGGGAATGGATGAAGCGACCTGGAAGACTCTGAGCGCCGTGATGACCACGAATCTGTACGGTATCCCCGACCGGATGGACCGATGGGTGGAGATCTGTCAAAGGCACCGATTGCTGCTCATTGAGGATGCCTGCCAGGCCTTGGATTCGCGCCTGGGAAACCGGAGGGTGGGACAATTTTCATCCGTCGCAGCCTTCAGCCTGACCAAGCACACCGACGGAGCCGGCGGGGTGCTGACCTTTACCGACTCCGCTCGCCGTGGCTCGATTCTCGCCGCGGCGGACTCCGAGATCCACCGCCCTTCCGCATGGGAAGCGGGACTGACGGCGCTGCGCCGGGGCCTTCGCTCGACGGCCGAAACCACCGGAACTCACGGTGGGCTGCAGCGGCTCCGGCGAGCCCTCGTCCCTCCCGCTGGCGAGCGCGACGGTCACCGGATGGCGTACCGAAAGGAAGAGGTCTTGCAAGAGCTAGCTTCCGGTGCCGGACTGGATCGATTCGAGCGCTGGGTCCGGGTGGATAACGCACGTTACCGGACGCAGCTTCAGGAAGCTGAGGCGCAACGAACGCTCCGGGAGCTGGAGAACTTCGAGGAAAACCGCCGGCTCCGGTTGGCGGGAACCCGAAAGCTCCTGGAGTTGAAGCTGACTCCGCCGGACATTCCCTTGCCCGAGGAATGCGCCCTGTTCAAGGTTCCGCTGTTCGTGCAAGGACGCGAGGGGGTAGTTGCCGATTTTGCCCGGCACGAAATGGAACTGGACTATATCTACGATCCCCCCCTGGATCGCTATGCCGATGCGGATCTGGCGCTGCGGATTGCCTCCCCCCAGGCGGCGCTCCGATGGAGCCGAGACATCCTGCCGGTCAATCCACTCCAAGCCGATCGGTTCCTGGGTCTGCTGGCTCGATTCCCGCCCCTGCGGCCTACCGAGGTCTGAACCGATCCAACCGCCCGACCCGGACGCATCATGCCGATTGGACCTCCCGCCCGAACCGGTGCGCAGAACTGCCGGTCAATCGCCGCCTTTCGACTCTCAGGGGGCCGATCCAAGACCCCCATCGACGCGAGGCAGCGTCAACCCCCAGATGGGGTTCATAACCGTAAGTGAATTACACCGTCGTAAGACGATAACGGGCTGCCCTTACACCGCATCGTGCCATTTCGTTGACATGTCGTAAACCATTACAAACAAGCATATTATTCGTAAAATTTTTGCAACAATTTGAAAACCAAAATGGCACTGATGTTGCTGTCTCGTCCCCCGGCTCGATCCAGACCGGATTGGAGGGACGAGCATCATGCTCAGCGCGATTCGAAATTCCCAGGAACACGCAGGCTTTCGGGCCCTGCGCTGGATTTTTTGGGCCGGCGCGACCCTGTTGCTCATCCTGCTTCCCAGCGCCGTCTCCGCGGGCACCATCAAGCTGGCCTGGGATCCGGTGGGTGATCCGGACCTGTCCGGCTACAAGGTCTATTACGGGACCACCCCGGGCGTCTATACCAACAGCACCCCCACGGGGAGCCAGACCAGCGTGGACCTCACCAACCTCCAGGACTGCAAGGTCTATTACCTGGCGGTGAAGGCGGTGGACGCCAACGGCAACGAGAGCATGGGCTTCTCCAACGAGATTTCCGGAATGTCCGCGCCTGTCCCCAGCACGGTTTCCCCCAGCACGGCGAAGCAGGCCACGAACTTCCAGCAGGTGACCATCTACGGCACCAATTTCGACACACAGGCGCGGCCCGATTTCGGGCCCGACATCCTGGTGAACAGCTATTCCACGAGCTCCTGTTCCCAGATGACCGCCAACATCACGGTCACGGAGTCGGCGAAGGTCAACTCCGCCCCCTCGCCGCCCCGCCTCCTCACGATTATCAACAATGGCGGTCCGCGCGGCTCCAAGAGTGGACCGTTCTCGGTTACCTTCAACGAGCGTCGTGCCGACATCGATCCTGATGGTAAAGTCAAGGGACGCGACCTCCTTTACCTCATGAACTCCTACGGCAGCTGTCAGCCCAGCCTTGTGCCCAACTGCCCCAACGCTTCCAGCTATAATGGCGACGCGGACTTGAACGGTGACGGGAAGGTGGATGGCGCCGATGTGAGCTTGCTTGCCATCTGGCACGGACATATCTTCTTCTAGGTGAGTGCCTACCGAGGGGTAGCGAGCTTGAAGGTCATTCAGGGAAGTCGAACGGGGTTTCTGGCCTGCTTTCTGCTGCTGGCGCTGGTGAACTGCGGCGGTGGGGGGGGCGGTGGGGACGACAGCGGGGGAGGCGGCGTCGTCGCCGACTTCGCCGCCAACTGCCTGAACGGGGATCCCTGCTCCAACAACGCAGTAACCAGCCAGAAGGGATCCGCCTCGAGTAATATCGTTGAAGTTCAGCTTTGGCTGAACAAGCTCAACACGACCATCGGCGAAGCGTCGCTGGATGTGGGCTTCGATCCGACAGTGGCGGACTACCAGGGATACACGGAAGGCACGGCCCTCGGTACAAGCTCCCAAGGCACTGTTTTCCTGGTCACCGAGGTAGGGCCGGGAGAAGTGCTGGTGGATATCGCCCCTCTGGGGGGAAAGACTCCGACCAGTCCGGCGATGATGGTCAAACTGACCTTCAAGGTCCTGAAGTCTTCCGCCGGCTCGAATTTCAGCTTTCGCAGCCCCGACACCCTCAATGGCTCGGCCCTGTTTCGCCCCGATGGCAGCATCATCCTGCTGACCAACAACGGCTGGACCGGCGGACTATTCTCCGGCATGTAGAAATCCAAATCAGCCCTCTGAACCTCTGTCCTTCCCTCGTATCCCATCCTCCCAAGGCCACTCGAAGCTCAGGCGCCTCGTCGGGTCATTCTCCAGCAGCACTCTGGCACGGTCCACCCTGCCATTCGGTGAATCCGAAAGGACCGGCCGAGGCTAGGCAAGCCTCCCCTCGCGTGACCAGGCTTCCAGAAGCGTGTAGCAGGCCCGCGGCAGGTCGGTGTCGCCCCGGGAGCGACGCAGGGAAAGCTCCTGCCAGAGCTGCGTCACCGATTCCGGCAGGTCCACGTCGTACCAGGCCGGGAGTGAGGCGAGGGGAATGCCCTCCTTACGGGCCCGGCGCACCGTCTCTCGGTAGAGCTGAGCCGTTCCCCAGGGCATGCCGGTCAGCAGGACAGGATGGAGGCGGGAGGCTCCCAAGAGGTAGTAGCCGCCGTCTCTGGCCGGGCCCACGACCATCTCCGACTTACCGAGCTCGTCGAAAGCACGGACCACATACGCAGCCGGCAGATGCGGACTATCGGAGCCGAGCACGACGATCTCCCGAAAGTCGTCCGCCAGGCAATCCTGAAACGCATGGTGGAGCCGATCTCCGAGGTCTGCCCCATTCTGAACCCGTACCGCCGTGGAGCTCATCGGGGCCGCAATCTCGGAGTCCAGCTCTCCCGCCTCGCTCAGGTACAGTCGGCATTCCGCCCCGGCCGACTCCCCGCACCGGCGCAGAAGAACCAGGCTATCGATCAGGAGCGCCCGGTGCAGGGCCAAGGCCTCCTCGAGGCTGAACCTCGGTGTAAGACGAGTCTTTACCTGCCCCAGTCGGGGAAGCCGCGCAAACAGCAGAAGGGCGCGATGCCGTGTCACGCGCCATTCCAGTCGTTCGGAGATGAGCGATCTCCCGTCGGGATGGAATCGCTTCCCGAAGCTCCGACCCGCATCCGTGGGGGACTGAAAGGTGCAAGAACTGTCGTATGGGTTGACTCGAAACGGAGCACAATGCCTCTTCGTTTGGGCAGCGGTATCGTAGCATAACTCATCGCGTCGGCCTTCTCGCGGGTGCGTCGTCGCTCAATAACTTCTGGTTGAGCCCGGAGGCCCGGTGTGCTAGTGTCCCGTTTCCGAAATCTCGCTCGAAGCGGTTGTTACGGCGTTTCGGCCGGCCGACTGGCTCTTCGCTGACCGAGTCTCCATCAGAACGGATCATGACGAAGTCCTTCTTCTTATATCTTTCCCGCTCCCCCCGTGCCCAGCGTTTCATCATGGGCCTCCCATTGTCTCGACGCGCGGCCCGCCGCTTCGTGGTCGGAGAGACCCTCGAGGCAGCCCTTGCCGCCGTGTCCGAGCTGAACCGGGAGGGGATGGTGGCCACCCTGGATCTCCTCGGAGAGGACATTTCGAGTCCCCAGGAGGCGGAAACCTCCACCCGCGAGGTCGCCTCCATCTTGGATGGCATCCAGCGCACCGGCGTGAAGTCGAATCTCTCCTTGAAGCTCACGCAGCTGGGGCTTCGACTGGGGAAGGAGGAATGCCGGAAGAATCTGGAGACGGTCCTGAAGCGGGCGTTCGACCACGGGAATTTCGTGCGCATCGACATGGAAGGCTCGGACGTCACCGAGATCACGCTGCAAATCTTCGAGGAAGCACGCCGCCGATTCCCCAACGTGGGAGTCGTTGTCCAGGCTTATTTGCGACGCACCGAGAAGGATGTGAAGGAACGCTTGATACCCTCCGGTGCGGCGCTGAGACTGTGCAAAGGGGCCTACAAGGAGCAGCCCGATGTCGCCTTTCCGGAAAAATCGGCGGTGGATGCCAACTATCGGCTGCTTGCCGACCTGCTGCTGTCACCGGAGGCACGGGCGAAGGGCGTGAAAACCGCCATCGCGACGCACGATGAGGCGATGATTCGGCATGTGGTGGACAAGGTGGAGCGCGGCGATCTGGGCAAGCAGGATTTCGAATTTCAGATGCTCTATGGGATACGGCGTGACTTACAGCGTCAGCTGGCAAACGATGGGTATCGCGTGCGCATCTACGTTTCCTATGGCACCCAGTGGTATCCTTACTTCATGCGCCGCCTGGCGGAGCGACCCGCCAACGTCCTGTTCCTGGTGAGAAACCTGCTGAGGGGCTGAATCTTTGGTCGCGGGGTAAAGCCGCATGCCCTCCTGCCCACCACTCTCGAGCCTCCTCGGCTGTACTTTCCTGCTGTCGATCACCCTGATGAGCGCTGGCGAGGAGGGCTCGCGGCCCCACCGCCATGACGGTGTGCCGGAGAAATTTCCCGAGCATCCTACCGCGGGTGACACCGCGCCCGAATTCTCACTCAAGGACACCGAGGGCAGGGCGCTCGACCTGGGAGAGTATCTCGGCCGCGGTTACGTGATTGTCGTTTTCGGCTCGGCATCCTCATCGAACTTCAAGAAGAACGCTCCGGAACTGGATCGCCTGGCGCGGGAGTGGGAGCGCATGGAAGTGCGCGTGCTGGTGGTCTATACAAGGGAAGCGCATCCCGCGGCTCTGCGATCACCGGCACCGAAGAACTACAAAGATCGGGAGGCCCTGGCGCGCCAGACTCGCAAAAACTTGAAGGTCAACCTTCGGTTTCTGGTGGATCAATGGGACGACGGGGTCCACAAGTCGTACGGCGCCATGCCCGACGGCGCCTTCCTGCTGGATTCCAAGGGAATCATCGTCGCCCGACAGGTGCAAGCCAAGGCCACAACCCTGGACCGTGAGCTCCGGCGGCTCCTCAAGGTCCCCGACCCCCCACCCGAACCGCCCAGTCCCAGCGGAGCCCGGAACTAGGGTCAGACTTTTCAGGAGGCCGGAAGCGGTCCCCCGCCTGACCAACGCGACGGCTCAGCGGTCTGGGAGCTTGCGTGCGATGAAGGCGTCGATTTCCTCTTCCATCAGCTCGCCGGCGACGACCATCGGCTTGGAAAGGTCGCCGTTGATGATGAACACATTGAACGGGGTTCCCCATTTCCGCTTGTCGCCCGCCTGCTTTCGAAAGCGGTAGTGGTCGGTGCCTTCTCGAGTAGCGTCATCGGTGGTCGTGGAGCCGACCACGACGGGAAAGGGGGGATGGTGGCGCTCGAGGAACTTGGAAACGTCCACCGGATGGGTGTACTCGGAGACCTGAATCACGTCGAAACCGCGGCCGTGGTATTTCTGGTAGAGCCCTGCAAGCACCGGCGCCTCCCAGTTACAGTTCTTGCACCATCCGGCGTAGGTTGACACCAGGACGAGGGGCTTCCCTGCGACGAATTCCGCAAGGTGGACTTCTCCCTCCCCTTCGGCGGTTTTGCGGGTGAAGTCGGGATAGGGGACGGGAGAACTCACCAGCGGGGCGAATTCACGATCCGGTTGCTCAGGGGTGGCGCCGATCTTGATTCCCTCCCAGATGCCTCGCTGCTTGCCCTCGGCATCATACCAGGGCCCTTCCCAGCGCGTGCCATTGGCTCGAATCGTCAGGATCGCCCGGCCGCGATTCAGGGGCGGCGGAAAGGAGGGTTGCTCGAAAGTCGCTTCGAGCGTCATCCCCTTCAGGACTCCCGTGAGCCGGTTGTCGCGTTTCCCCTGGTAGTCAAACTCCGCTGAAATCCGCTCATTCTCCTGGTCGAGGTAGACCACCCCATGGTTGGTATCCCAGTCACCGGCCAAGTGGAGAATTGGGCTGTCTGCCGGAGCTGGCTCGGTTTTGGCCGCCAGGAGCAGCAGGCATCCCAAACCCACCAGGATTGGACCCATCGACTTTCGTCTCCAGACCTTTGCACGCGTCAAGACCTGGTCCCTCGCCGAATGCGTGCCGCTCGCACCCCGCTTCAGCGATTCGGTCCGGGCGGATCGTACGGCTCGTTCGTCCCCGACAGGTCGATCCGCAGGGCAGTGGTGAAGCGATTCCAGTAGTTCGTCAATCCCACCACCGAAGTGATTTCCATGATCTCCGAGTCGCTGTAATGACGCTTCATCTCGGCAAACAGCCTCTCATCCACTCGATGCGCGTCGCGGGTCATCGCCTCCGCGTAAAGCAGGGCGGTCTTCAGAGCGGGGTCGAACGCCTGCGAATCCGCGACCCTCTCCAGCCCATCAATCTCAGCCTCGGAGTAACCAATCTGCCTTGCCAAGGCAGTGTGCCCTGCCGTTCAATACCGGCAGGTGTTCAAGCGGGAAACATGCAGAAAGATCAGCTCCTTGCGCTTGAAGGGCACGCTTCCCGTGAACATCACCGCTCGATAGTGGGCGATCATCGTCGTCAGGTATTCGGGAAGGTAGGCGAAAGTCTTGAACGCGTTGGGGACGTTTCCCCGCTCTTTCATGTAGGTGTCGTAAATGGCCTGAATCTCAGGCCCCACCTGGTCCCGCTCCAGCTTCGGCAGTCGTCCCATCGATTCTCCTTTCCTGCATCCCGGCGCGGAGGAGCTCCTGAGGTCTAGGCCTCCGGCCTGAAAAGCGTCCTGAAATAGACTGCGAGTCCGGCAGCGCCCAGCCCGGAGAGAGCGGCCCGTAAGACACTTCCGCTGCCGCCGGACACTCCGCTCGCCTCCCAAGCCGCATAGATCGCGAAGAACACGATGGCCGTGCCAATCAGAATCCGGTGGGCAGTCATGATGCGCATGGTGTGCCTGCGAACCTCCAGCGCTCGGGGAGAACCAACTATATCCCAAGTGAAATGGGGTGAGAACCGGGCAGAGGGGGAGGCATCGGCCCTTCCCGTCCAAAAAAAAGGGCCGGGCAGATGCCCGGCCCCCGGTGGAAGTATTCGGGGAAGCTACTTCTTTGCCGGGAACGTCAGGTCGGCCTTGGCATCGCCGGAGGCGGCCACGGTCACCTGCGCGGTCTGGGTTCCCAGAGTTTCCTGCCAGAAGCTGACGGTGTAGGTTCCCGGCGCGACGTTTTCGATCTTGAACGTTCCGTCCGGGTTGCTCACGGTGTACCAGGCGTTAGGGGCCACGATCAGCCACCCGTTCATCCAGGTGTGCACGTCACATGCCACCCGGATGGTGTCGGGCTTTTCGAACTTGATCGGCATTTTCGTCTTGAACTTGGGCTGGGCCTGGTTGACGGGCGGATTGTTCTTGGGATACGTGTGGATGTTGTGCAGGATTCCGTCGTTGTTCAGGACATCCAAGGTTCCTCCCGCGGGGATGATCTGGATGTGGGGATGGAACTTGCAGGATTTCTGGTCGAGTTCCGGGGACTTGGCGGGAATGGCCATTTTCGGCGCATTGGGCGCGTCCTTGATGTAAACCACGACATTCGCCAACCCCTTGTCGGCGGCCACCACGAGGCTCTCATCCACGTGCGGCTCCCGAGAGCAGACCTCCTTGTCCTTGGTGATGGGGATGGGCTTGGGGGTAGGGGCAGTTCCGGCGTAGGTAACTTTCCCGACGATGTTCCCCGCCAGGGCGGGAACCGCGGCCAAACTGGTGCAGATCAAGGCGACGATTCCCAGGGTTCCAATTCGCTTCATCTGGTTCTGGCTCCTCTTGGATGGGTGGATAGAAATTCCGGAGACGGGTGGTGCTGCCCGACCGGAGCTTCCCGAAAGACGCGACATTATAGCTGACGGGGAATGGGGCGGCCAGAGCGCCGGGAGAATCCTCTCTACGACCCGCCGCGCTCGCTTCCCAGTGTCAGGAGATAGTCACGGAGGGCCTGAATCTGTTGGTTCTCGTTGCCCCCCAGGATGTCGTCGGGCCCCGAGGTCTCGAAACTCCCCGGATCGTAGTAGGAGGGCATCTTGGTCCCGGGATAGAGCTTTTGGGGGTCTCTGATCCAGTCCTCGATCCAGGCGGGACGCAGCCGGGATCGGGCCAGAGCCAGGTCCGGAGCCCATCCCGAGGGGTCTCCTTCGGGCTTTCGAGCGCCTTGCTGGTGGCAGGAGAAGCAGTTGAAGTAATCGCTCGAAGTCAGCTTTTTCCCCGCAGCGACCTCCGCCGCAGGAAAGGGCTGAGCCGGCTGCGTTTCGAACGGAAAGTCGGATTGCGAGAGTGCCGTGAAATACCTCAGCAGCGTGTTGGTCTCTTCGTCGGTGAATCCGAACGTGGGCATCCTCACCGACAACCAGGGACGAATGGGAGAGGGTTCCTTCAGGAAGTGGAAGAGCCAGTCCGATTTAACCCGCGCCCCCTCGCCGGTGATGTAGGGGGGCGAGAAAGCCAGGGCCCGTGAATCGGCTTCTTCCTCCCCCATCCCTTCCTCCATCATCTGGCGGGCGATGGTCACGCGGATGTCTTGCCCTTCGCCGTCCAGAAGGTGGCAACCCTGGCAATTGTGCTCCTGCACCAACCGGCGACCGGCTTCCAGAGCCTTGTGCCGTGAGTCCAGGAGATAGGTGCTGGCCATCTGCGGCTTCTCCTTGACCAGGGAGAGAATCACCGTGACCACCGCCTCGCGCTCCTCGGGGGTGAAATTGAACAGCGGCATCTTGAGCTTCTCGTCCGGAGTTTTGACCTTCCCCTCGTCGAAAATCCTGGGGCTCTTCAGCTTCTCGGTGATCCAGTCCTGCCGGGTCTCGGGAATGTGGACAAAGCCAAAATCCAGGCGATCCACCTCCTTGCTCCCTTCCTCGCTCAGATCGGTGCCGATGGGCGGGGTGGTCTCGAAGCCCTGGATCAGATGGCACCCGAAGCATCCGTAGCGAGTGATCATCCGCTGTCCGAGATAGAGCTCTTTCTCATGCCCGGACATGGAGGCCATCTTGGTTTGCACCTCCTCTTCCATCATTCGGGCCCTCATCTGATCCCTCACCAGCTCATCCTGAAGCTTGGGATCCGCCTCGGCGAGGCCCGGCTTCCAGCCCTCCGGTGCCTTCAGGGTCTCCAGGTAAGCGGTGATGTCCAGCGCCTCCCGATCGGTGAGCCTCAGGTTGGGCATGCGGGTCTCGGGGAAATAAGCCTTGGGATCCTTGACCCACGCATAAATCCACTCCGGCTTGGCCTTGCTCCCGATGCCCTCCAGATTCGGGCCGAACCGTCGGCGCAGCGACGGGGGAGACTTTTCCAGCGAAGCCACGGCATGGCAGCCCAGGCATCCCACGGACGTGACCAGTTTTTCGCCTCGGGCCGGGTCTCCCGTTCCCGGGAGCTTCGGGAACCCACCAGCCTCGGTTTTCTCGAAGAGATAGGTGACCATGCCACGGATTTCCTGCTGGGTCCGGGCAACATCCGCAGGGGACGAGTTGTTCGACAATCCAAAAAAGCGCGGCATCCAGGTGGCGGGGCGGAACGCCGGAGGATTCTCGATCCACGGGTAAGCCCACTGCGGATCGGTCTTCCAGGTGAGCCGCGTCAGAGGCGGCCCGGCCTTTCGGAGTCCCTCGAATCCCTTCATCTTGTGACAGCCGTAACAGCCCACGCGCTCCACGAGGTCCTTACCGTGGTTCCACTTCTTGGCAGCCGGGATGTGGACGACGCCCTGATGGCAGGGGAGGCACGAGGACTCGATGTACCGTGAGGGGAGCATGGGGCTTGTCTCATGCTCCTTGGGATGCCAGGCGTGGCTCTTGACCCATTGCGCCTGCTGTTCGGGGGAATCGGGCCAGTGGGCGGCATCCAGAAAGTCGGTGGCCCGATCCAGGCCCCGATGGCAGACGGTGCAGCCCACCTTGTCAACCGGGTGGGGGGATTTGCTGGCGAGGTAGATTTCCTGCTGCGGATGGGTGGTGAACGGTTGAGGGTCGCTCTCATACCCCGCCTGGTCCGCCCCCAGATGGCAGGTCTGGCACCGATCCACCCTGGGGATCGTCACGAAGTTGATGTCCTTGTTCTGGTTGTCCAGAACCACCTGCTGCACCTTGAGGTCGGGCGCCATGAAGTCCAGGAGCGGCGCATTGCGGACGTGTTCGAAGGCCCTCATGACGAGCCCCTTCGGCGCCACTGCCTCCAGCTTCTTCTGCAGCCGATCCACCGCGGCCAGGAGGTCCTGGTGCTTCATGTCGAGGCCCGCGCGATCCCCGACCAGGGCCTCAGTCTGCTTTTTAATTTCCGCCTGCTCGGTGAGGGCCTGGTCATTGGCGAGCCTGTATTCGGCCAGCTTCTTCTGGACCTCGTGGAGCTCTTCCAGCTTCTTGGCGGCGCGCGGCGAGTGCTGGTGCGCCAGCTCCTCGTATTCGAAGCGTACCGCATCGAGCACCGACTTGGTGTTCTTGAAATTCGTGTCGGTGATGTAGACCCGCACCGTGTTCCGCTTGCGCTTCTCGTTAAGCTCGTCGAGCTGTTTCCTCTTCTCTTTCGACCGCGTTTCGACCGCCTGCAGCTCCTCCTGGATCTTCTTCAGCTCCTCCTGATTCACCGCCTGCTCCGCCTGGCGGAGCGCTTCCTCGGTGTGTTTGGCGGTCAAGGTGCGGAACTGGCGCTGCACCGGCCTCCAGGCACGATAGTAATCGTCCCAGACCATCCACACGGTGCCGAAAAGGAGTCCGAGGCTGCACAGGCCAAAGATCATGTTCAGCAGCGGAACTCTTCTGGCGTATTCCTCGTTCTTGGCGGGCACGCTCTCGGCTCCCGGATCAGATGTTGAAGAAGTATTCGGGGATCGCCACGACGTAGTGCATGTTGAACAGCCAGCGCAGGTACATCTTGATGGGGAGGCTCACCATGCACAGCAGCAGAAACATCAGGATCTGGAAGCGCACCATCCCCATCTTTTCGAAAAATCGCTTGAATAGCGTGCGACCCAGGAACATCGGAATCACGGTGAAATAAGCCACGACCAGGATGATTCCCAGGCCCTCCCGGACCAGCCAGTTTCCGGGCAGCCCCAGGTTGAGCATCTTCACCCAGAAGACTTCCGACAGGTTGATGTTGCTTAAGGGGACGACCTTGTGAACGTCCCATTTCTCGAAGGGGCCGAAGAAATTCTGGTTGGGGCCCCGGAAGAAAGTTCCGGTGATGATCATCATGACCCACAGAACCAGATATCCGAACTGGAAGGTGAGAATCTCCCACTTGCGCTCGGCGAAGGTGTAATAGCCATTGCCCTTCTTGTTCGGATCGATGTAGGGCAGCGCCATCAGTCCGACGATGATCAGGCCGGGCAAGAGGACCCCGGCGATCCAGGGGTCGTAGTAAACCAGCATCTCCTGGAGGCCCAGGAAGTACCAGGGCGCCTTGGAGGGGTTCGGGGTCTTCGCGGGGTTGGCCGGCTCCTCGATGGGGGCCTTCAGGTAGATGGACCAGACGATGAGCAGCACCGACCAGAGAATCATGCAGAGGAACTCGGTGTAGACCAGGTCGGGCCAGACCAGGATCTTGATTTCCGATTCGAGCTTTTCCTCGGGGGGCAGGTTTTTCCCGATCCTCACGTCGTTGCGCATCCCCAGGTACATGGAGAGCCAGGAGAAGAAGCCCGTGAGGAAAAGCATTCCCACAATCGGGACGTTGTCTGGCTTGGTGACGATGGCTCGGAAGTTGGGATCGGTGAGGCCGTAGGCCACGAACAGGCCGCCGGCCAGGAAGATCGCGGCGCAGGCTTTCGGCGTCCAGAGCCAGTAGAGCTTCTTCCAGAGATAGGCCAGGAAGAAGACGATGAAAATCACGGTGAAAAGAATCGGCGGATTGCACAGCCAGTCGACCGCCGATTTGAACCACTGCATGACGCGCTGTCCTCCCGCGGGAGTGGAGTGCGGATCAGAGAGGTCCGGAAATGCCCCCGTCCTTGCGGACGCGCCAGAAATGAACCGCCATCAGCACGGCCGCCACCAGGGGGATCCCCACGCAGTGGAGCACGTAGAATCGAAGCAGGGCGGCGGCGCCGACGAACCGGCCCGCCAGCAGGGCGAAGCGGGCATCGTCACCCGCAGTCACCAGACTGATATCGCCCACCTTGAGTAAGGCGGCACCCGGCCCTTCATTGCCCAAGAAGGGCGTGGCGCGAGCCATGTTGGATCCGACGGTGACCGCCCACATGGCCAGCTGATCCCAGGGGAGTAGATAGCCCGTGAAGCTCAGCAGCAGCGTGAGCACCAGCAGCAGCACGCCGATGTTCCAGTTGAACTCGCGCGGGGGCTTGTACGATCCCGTCATGAAGACCCGGAGCATGTGCAGCCACACCGCAATGACCATGGCGTGGGCTCCCCAGCGGTGCATTTCGCGCATGATTCCCAGGGGAACCTGGGCCCTGAGGTCGAGGATGTCGGAGAAGGCGTACTCCGCCGTAGGGCGGTAATAGAACATCAACAGCAGGCCCGTGACCGTCTCCACCAGGAAGAGAAAGAAAGTGGTTCCGCCCGCGCACCAGGTGTACTTCAGGCGCAAGCCCGACTTCCTCACCTTGACCGGGTGCAGGTGCAGGAAGACATTGGTGAGCACGGCGAGCGAACGGTTGCGGGTGTTGTCCGGAGGGCCGTGCCGGAAGATGGAGTTCCAGACCTGGCTCTCCCGAAATTGCGTGAAAAGAGATTTCTTGGGGGCGTCTGCCATAGGTCTCCCCGGCTAAAGCCGGCTCAGGCGGCGATGAATGCCTCCGGATCCTTCCATTCCCCCTTCTCCTCCCGGTAGATCTTCGTCTTGTCCACGAGGATCTGGCCGTCGTCCGCCAGGACGATGCGATAGCGCTCCAGAGGGCGCGGGGCGGGCCCTTCGAAATTAATTCCAGTGATGTAGAAGCCGCTTCCATGACAGGGACACTTGAACTTGAATTCGGCCTCCAGCCAATTCGGGGTGCATCCCAGGTGGGTGCAGACGGCTTTGATGGCGTAAATGGAGGCGTCGTCGCGCACCATGAAGACGCCGAAGGATTCCTTGTAGCGGTTGTCCACCTGTCCGGAGATGTACTCCTCGGGAAAGCCAGCCTTGAAGGTCTGCGGCGGCTCGAACAGGACGTTGGGGAAAAAGAAGCGAAGGGTTGAAACCGAAGCAACGCCCATGGCGCCCGAAAAGGATACCCACGCCACGCCGATCCAGGTGAAAAATCCGCGGCGGGTCACCCCCTCGCTGGCCGCAGGTACCGCGGGAGCCGGCGAGGGCGCCGCGCTTGCTTTCGGATCGTCCGGCATGATGAGGACTGTGCTCCACGCGACACGCCGAGGGGATTGAAAACTCCTGCCTGCCGATAAGGCAGCCCATTCTAGCCAAACCATTTGGGCTGTCAAGAGTGTACCGAGGCGAATTGGCGAGCCTCAGTGGCCTCGGTGCTTCAGCGAGGCGCAGCCACATCCAGGGCAGGCCGGAAAGGGGGCGGGGATCGCCCCTCCAGGGCCGTCAGGGCTTCGCTGCGAATGCGCGGCGATGGATCGGAGTCAGCGACCCGGCGCAGGGTCGCCCGCACCGTTTCGTCATGAATCCCCTTCAGGGCCCGGATGGCGTTGATGCGCAGCGCTTCCTGCTGACCGGGTGAGACATCCTCGCCGGAGACTTCCCGGGAGAGAATTGCCAGCAGCGTAGGGACTGCGCTCTCATCTCCCAGGCGTGCCAGGGAAATGGCCGCATTCCACGTCACGTCGGGAGTGGAATCCTGGAGGGCGACTCTCAGGGGGGCCGTGGCCCGGGAGTCGCTGAGCTCTCCCAGCGCGAAGGCCGCGGTCTTGCGAACGCCGGGATCGTCGCTGCGCAGGTGCTCGATCAGCGTGTCCAGGGCCCGCGGGTCTGCGATGGCGCCCAGGGCCCATAGGGCATAGATCTGCGTTTCGGAATCAGAATCTTCGGCGGCCTCCTGCAGCACCGGCACGCTGGACGGCACGGCCGTCCGCCCGAGCACGATGGCCAGAGCCCGCCGTACCCGCGGGTCTCCGCCCGCTTCGCCATGCAGCAGGTTTTCAGTTTCGCGCAGGAATTGCTGCCGCTGTCCCGGCAGGAAGTCGTAAGACTCCAGGCGGGATAGTTCGAAGGCGGTCAGGGCACGTCGCTCGCCGGAGGAAGCGCGGGTATCCCTGAGAAGCTCGAAGGCGCCTCGCCGGTCGAGGGAAATCCAGCCGAAAAGATAGATGACCAGGGCCACAAGAAGCAGGAGAAACAGGGGGACCAGGAGGGCGGCGGAGATGGGAGAGGTCTTGCGCGATCGAGGAGGGGGCAGACCCGAGTTTCCCTCTTCCTGCCGCTCCTTGAAAACGTTCTCCAGCATTTCCCGCCTTTATAGGGGACCGTCAATCTATCCCAGCGTCCTAACAGGGTCAAGGGTGGAGGATAGGGGTGTGATAAGATGAAAAAGATGACCAGCGCGATGATCCGGGGGAGGTACCTGCCATGGAGACCGGCAAAGGCTTCAGTGGTTTCGTCCTCGCCGGCGGCCGGAGCCGGCGGATGGGCACCAACAAGGCTCTCCTGCCCCTGGGAGGAAAACGCCTCGTGGATCGCGCCATCGAGATCCTTTCCCCGCTCGTGGAAGATGTCTTCGTCGTAGGACCTCCCGAAGTTTTCCCCTTCCTGCACGTTGCTGTCCACCCCGATGAGATCCGCCAGGCGGGACCTCTCGGCGGGATCCTCACGGGTCTGCGCCATGCCCGCTTCGAGAAGAGCCTGGTCCTGGGAGTGGACCTTCCCTTCCTGACCCCAGAGGTCTTGAACCGGGTGCTCCAGGCCGCCGCGTCTGGCGACGCGGACGTCACGATTCCCCGGTATCACGACACCCAGGAGACGTTGTGTGGAGTATATTCCCGTCGATGTGTCACTCCCATCGAGGGAATGCTCATGGCGGGGCACAAGGCAGTCCTGGAACTGCTGGATCGGGTCCGGATCCAGGTGCTGGAGGAGGGCGTCTTCGGCGACCTGCTCGCCTCGGATCCATTCTTCAACATCAACACGCGCGAAGACTACGAGGAGTCCAAACGTCGGGTGGCGCATCTTCATGCCGAGGGCGTCCACCATGGGTGAGGGCCGGCGCCTGACCCACCTGGACTCCCGGGGACGGGCGCAAATGGTCGATGTAGCGGAAAAGCCGGTGACGCTCCGCGTGGCCGAGGCCGAAGGCCAGGTCATCCTCTCCAAGGAGGCCTTCAATCTGGTCCGCCTGAACCGGATGGCGAAGGGGGATGTGCTGGGAGTGGCGCGGATCGCAGGAATCCAGGCCGCCAAGCGCACCTCTGAATGGATTCCGCTGTGCCACCCTATTCCACTCACATCGGTGCGGGTGGAACTCTCCCTGAAGCCGGCGCGGCGGGCGGTGGTCATCCGCTCGAGCGCCTCGGCCCGGTGGTCGACCGGCGTGGAGATGGAAACACTCAGCGCGGTAGCCGCCGCGGCACTCACCATTTACGACATGTGCAAGTCCGTCGATCGGGGAATCCGGATCGAGGGAATTCGCCTCAACCTCAAGCGTGGCGGACGAAGCGGCGAGTACCGGCGCTCCTAACGCGGCGAGTATCCAGCAGTAACCCGGACGAGCCGGGAAGAATCCAGAAAGCGCGTGGCAGCCTCCTGGATCGCGGTCGCGGTCAGCTCCGCGGGCAGGGTCTTTCCCTCGTCGTACATGCCAAACCCTGGGCCCAGAAGCTCGTAGTAGCCCAGGTTGCTGGCTTGCGAATAAAGTATCTCCTTCTCGCGTAGCAGCCTTCCAAGCTCCACCGCCTTCACGTCACGAATCGTCTCCGGAGCCACCTGCTTCAACCCCAGAGTGCGCGCCCGCAGCATCAATTCATAGGCCACTTTGGAAGTCGCGCTGCGTGTTGCACTCGCCTCCAGCGCCATCATGCCCCCGCGGGACAGGCCATCGAGGTTCGAGGTGATCGACAGAGCCACGGGCTGTTCGAGGACCAGATCCACGAAACCTCGGGCACTGATGATGGTTCCCAGGGCACGCAACATGGGAAACAGGGGATCCTTCAAGGGCAATCCGGGATAGGCCAGCACCAATTCACTGGGAGAGGCATCGACGACGCGGGAATAATCTCCGGAGAGGGGATCCGGCGTACCGACATCCTGCAGCTCGACTGGGGGCTTGTCGCCGGCCGGCGCGCTCCAGCGGCCGAAGGCGGCTTCCACCTCTGCCATGGCGGCCTCGCGGCGAAAATCTCCCACCACAGTCAACACGGCACGGCCGGGCCGGTAATAGGATCGATGAAAGGCAAGCAAATCCTCTCGGGAAATGGCGGCAAGCGTCGCATCGCTCCCCATCGAAGGGCGGGCATAGGGATGATTTCGAAAAATCTTCTCCCGGGCCAGAACCTGCGCGGTGTCCCGCGGCGATCGCGACAGCGCATCGCGATATCGGGCCAACCGGTCCCGTACCCCGGGAAGATCGGCCTCGGCAAGCGTAGGCGCCCGGACGGCGGACGCGACCAGCTCCAGTGCGGCTTTCAGGTTCCCCGGAAAGACCGTGAGACCCGTCTCCAACGTCTCGACCGCCAGGGACACTCCGAACGAAGATCCCAGGTCGGCAGCCCGCCCTCTAAATGCCTCCGCGGAGATCGCGTCCGTACCAAGAGGGAGCGAGGCGGCAACCATCTGGGCCACTCCCTCCTTCCCGCCGGGATCGAAGGCAAACCCGGCGCGAATCTGCAGCGAAACGGCCACGATTCCTTCTCCGGGAGCAGGCTTGAGAATCACGGTAAGTCCGTTCGCTAGCGTGCTCCGGGAAGCGGCGGGTGAGGGTCGAGGCTCGGCGCGCGCCGTCAGGGGAGGTTTGTCGCCCGCGTACTCGGTGGCGGCGAAATCCGGAGGCACCGCCTTTCCTTTCCCTGGCCCCAGGGATGCGACGGTCGCAGCCATCTGGTCCAGCACTTCGGTTCCGGGCTTCTTCTCCTCCTTCGACAGGATGATCAAATTGGTGGCATCGTCCCCCACCAGGTAAGTGGAGGCGACGCGCCGAATCTCCTCGGAATTGATTTTCTCCAGGTTGGATTCCACATTCCAGCCGTATCTCGCGTCTCCGTAGAGCACCCCCTCGGCGACTTCCTGGGTGAGGGATCCGATGGTGCTCCTTCTGACCGCGGCCTCCAGTCGCATGGCTTGCACGACTCTGCGAAGCTCCGCTTCCGGGAAGCCTTCCGAACGGACCTTCTCGAGCAGATTCGTCATTGCCTGCACCGTGCCGGGGATTGCCTGCGGGGAGATGGGATAACAGGTGAACGCCAGCATCCCTCTCTCCTCCAGCAGGCGAAAACCCGAAGCAGCGGAGAACGCCAGCGTATGGGAATCGCCGGCAGGCTTGAGGATCTGGGTCGCGGCGGCGCTCTCCAGAAGGCGGGCCAGCGCCGCCAGCGCGTATCGGTCCGGATGTCGATAGCCCGGCGTGGGGAACAGAAGGGAGATGCTGGGCTGAAGATTCCGGAGGTTTTTCACGACCTGGCGGGAGCCCTTGAAGCCCGGCTCGAACTTGGCTTTGGGAGGGAGAGCCTTGCTGGGCTTGAGGGCTCCGAAGAGCTTCCGGACCTTCTCGAGCGTTGCGCCGGGGTTGATGTCGCCTCCCACGGCCACCACCATGTTGTTCGCCACGTAAAAATTCCTGTAAAAAGCCTCCGCAGTGGTGTGCTCGAACAGCGAAAGACTCTGGAAGCTCCCATAAAAGGGGAAGCGATAGGGCTGCCCTGGAAACGCGGCGCGCATCTGCTCGAGGAACAGAACCTGCGCTGGGTCGTCGTAAACTTCCCGGAGCTCGCGGGTGATGGCAGGCCGCACCTTCTCAATGGCGGCGGCCGAGAGAGTCGCCTGCGAGACCAGCTGCAGCAGGCCTTCCAGCGCCCGGTCCTGCGCCTCTTTGGGCACCAGGAAGAAGAAAAAAGTCCGATCATAATCAGCCTGCACGCTGGCAATGCCGCCGGCCTGAAATACCTCGAGCTGCTGCTGGTGCGGAGCGCGGTTTTTGGTCCCCTGGGGAATCAGGTGCTCCAGATAGTGCGCAAAGCCCGCGACCTGCTCCGACTCATTCTTCCCGCCCACGTGGATCCAGACGGCCGCAGTCACGAGGGGAGATGCGTGATCCTCCACCAATACCACTTTCAGACCGTTTTCCAGCATCTCGACCCTGGGGGTCTGGGCGGCCAACGTGAGTGAAAAGGGCAAGAGACAGCAGCCGAGCAGCGTCAGCGCGGAAACAAGCACAGTGAACAGCTTCAAGGAACCTCCGGAGCAGGAAAATTTCGGTTGAAAGAGGCGAGATTATATTCCGGCAAGTTGTCCCCCGGCAATGACTCCCGGGCGGTAGGCCCAGGAGGCCTATGCTATACTCACACCAGTTTTCCCACAGGAGTTCAAATTGCCAAGCATCGGGTTCCCGGAACTTCTCCTCATCCTCGGAATCGCTCTCCTGATATTCGGCCCTCGAAAGCTCCCGGAGCTGGGAAGTGCTTTGGGCCGGACGATCAAGGAGTTCAAGAAGGGTGTGAAGGAAGAAGCCCCAGCCTCTCGAGACGAGAGCAAGTAGTCATCCGGGCTAGTCGCCATCCGGTCCTTGCTGGGGGGCCGACAGGCGCCTCGCGACGTGCAGGGTGAGCAGCCCAATCCCCGCCACGAAAGTGCCGTACCCCGCCACAGCCAGCCATGCCCCCCACAGGGTAGAGAGATAGCGCAGCAGCCAAGCCGATATCAGCAACACAATCGCCCCCTCCAGAAGCCGATGCCCGTGTACCGCCATTCCGCCGGTGGCGGAAAGTGCGGAGTGGCTTGGCCGATTCCAGTGAGGAATTCGCCGGCGGAGATCCCAGTAGATGGACCCGGCCGCGAGGCCGAGGGCTCCGAGGATGGCCAGGAGCGGCACTCCCCATCGGTCGATGTCGGCGACTTGCAGAGAAATCCCTCCACTCACTCCCGGCGCGACGAGAACGTGTTGCGGATTTGGACACGATACGTCCCCGCGAACATGTTGGCGCGGGGTTAGGCAATCTTGCCACGGTCGCTCCGCTAAAACCAGCGCCCATCATGGCTTTTCGCGGATCTATCCGGGAGAAAGTCATTGCGGAGCATGGCGTTTCACCGTATATAAACAGGCAAATCGGATGGCTGAAATCTCACTCGGCTCCCGCGATCTTTCGGGTGATCGCAGGGATGTGTGGAGCGGCGCGGAGACCCCCTCTCCGTGCGACGGCTCCGGTGGGCGGCCAGTTGGGAGGAGTAGCATGAAGAAGTTCGTTGGGGTGATTGTGTGTCTGGTCCCGCTCACGGCCTACGCCCAGCAGACCTACACAAACGAAGACTTGAGGAAGTTCAGCGTTCCCGGCGCGTACACCAATCAGGATCTGAAGAAGATGCGTCCGGTGCCGGTGGTCGGCAAAGCGGGACCGTCGGCGGCGGCGGCGCCGGTCGAGACGGTGGACTCCCGGCCCTATCAGATGAGGCTGGACCTGCTCCTGGAGCAGCGGCTCATCGTCCAAGCACAGCTGGACTGGACGAATCAGGAGATTGAGAGGGCCTATTCCTTCTACGACAAGGGGCCGGACGGCTATCCCTGGCCGGGATACCTCAGCAAGACGCGCGGCTTCGTGCAGTATCTGCAGATGCAGATCTCTGTGGTGGATGCGCGCATTACCAACGTAGAAGAGGAAGCCTATCGCGCAGGCGCCATCCTCGAGACTCGCTGAGCGCCCGGTCTGCCGCGGAGCCGTTCCGCGCGACACGACCTCATGTCAGGGCGCCGTTCTCCGAATGCCGGAGGACGGCGCCCTCCTCGTTTCACGCATCCGAGGCTCACGCCTGCCGATGCTCGTGCGGAGTTCCTGAGTTCTCCCAACGAACCTCAACATCTCCTGACGGTCCCGGGCTGTGTGGCCATCGAGGTCGGAGCTAGAGTCCAGTCAGCGTGGAATCCATTCGCCATAGGTGGGTGCGAGCCGATCCCATCGGACTCGCCGGCAATCGCGATTGAACTGGAGGAGGGTGCGAAGGGATAAATCGCCGCCTCCGGAATCGATGCAGTTGGGATAGCCCGCGACGCCGGCTCCGTCGGGGTCGAGGAATTCACCCGGCAGGTGCAATTTGCTGAATTCCAGATCGATCTGGTGAAGGTACTCATGGGCCATCACCAGATGAAGGGGGCGAAAGAAGCCATTCTCCAGGAAATAAACCTCCTTCAAGGGAATCGAGGAATGGCCGCCTTCATAGAAGGTGCGTCCAGCAAGGCGGGCCGGCTTCCCGGGAGGCGGCTCGTAGATCAGGATCAGGGAGGCGGCTTCGATGCCACGCGCCCTGAGGTCTGCATCCACCTTCGGGCTGCGATCGAGCAGGAAGCCGAATTGCTCTCCGTAGTCTCGAAATTCGTCGGAAGCCAAGGATCGGTGGATGGTGGTGAGGCGGGTTTCCACGGAAAGGTGCCTGAGGGAGTTTCTCCATAAGTAGCCCTCGAACAGGGAAACTTCCCGCCGCAGGGTCCATCCCCGAGGGCTCTCGTCGAAGTGAGGATCGGAGGAATAGACGACCACCTCCACCCGCCGCGACAGGTAACCGTCCGCCTCCTCGGGGGGGAGCGTGGCGCTGGCGATGCGGCTCGCTCCTGTGGCAAGCAGAAGGCTCCAGAAGGCAATCTGCCGGGGCAGCCGGGGGGTTCTGGAAGTCATCCTCTTCAAGTACGCCGATTCGCGCGGCTGTCAAGGGTTGCTGTGGCGTCGGTATTCTGACGAGGGCGCCGCGAGGCGGGTGAGGGACGGGGTTTGAGCGAGTGGTGAGCTTAGGCGGCGGGGGAGATTCCGGAAATTTGATTTACCACCTGCACGAGCGAGGTGGTCTCGAAGGGCTTGGAAAGAAATCCTGCTCCCATGGCCTTCAAGTGGTCGACGGTGTTCTGACCAAAAAGCACTGCGCTGATGAACAAAATCCGGTCCTTCAGCTTGGGCCTCACCCGGACGAGCTCCTGGGAGAGCACGAATCCATTCATGTCGGGGAGGAGGAGGTCCAGGATGACCAGCTCGTAGGCAGTCGTGCGGATCTGGGACAGGGCATCGCGACAATTGGTAACGGTGTCGACTTTGTAGCCGCATCCCTCCAGGGTCTCGCGAATGACCTGGAGCAACTCCTCCTCATCGTCCACCACGAGCACGTGAGGTGTTTTCAGCATCGCGGGATCCTCGGGGAAGCCAAACACCACAGAACCCAGCAAAATATAGTCCTGGCGCGGCAAAAGACAAGCCGGGTGGTCCCCAGGGCGTCTTTTTATGTCATTGATTCATCGGTAGTTGGGGGATCGGGACTGCGGCATTGCAACGCGGCTGTGCTAAAATCCCGGCTCCCAGCAGTCAATCGTGCCCGGAGATCGCTCCATGTCGGAACCCCATCGTCGTCCCGGTTCCAGTTTGATGGAATTCCTCCAGGACCACGTGCTTGTGTTCGACGGGGGTATGGGGACGATGCTCTACCAGAAAGGGGTCTTCCTGAATCGCTGTTATGACGAGCTGAATCTCTCCCATCCTGACCTGATTCGCGATGTCCACCGCGCCTACCTCATCGCCGGAGCCGAGGCCATCGAGACGAACACGTTCGGCGCCAATCGATACAAGCTCCAGGGGTTTGGCTTCCAGGAGAAGGTCACGGAGATAAACCGGGAGGGAGCCAGACTGGCCCGGGAGGCAGTGGGCGACAGAGCTTGGGTGGCCGGCTCAATCGGCCCTCTCGGAATCAAGATCGAGCCTTGGGGGCCGACGTCCGTGGAGGAAGCCGAAGCGGCCTTTCGCGAACAGGCCCAGGCTCTCCTGGATGGCGGCGTGGACCTCTTCGTGCTGGAGACGTTCACCGATTTGAATGAAATCCACCAGGCGATCAAGGCGGTGCGCGGTCTCTGTTCACTTCCCATCGTTGCCCAGATGACCATCGAGGAAGACGGGAACAGCCTCTACGGAACCGCTCCGGAGATGTTCACCAAGCGGCTGGATGAGTGGGGCGCCGATGTGGTTGGCATCAACTGTAGCGTGGGCCCCCAGGACATGCTGGAATGCCTCGAGCGGATGGTGAAGGTCACCGAGCGCCCGATCTCCGTGCAGCCCAACGCCGGAAAACCCCGCTCGGTGGACGGGCGAAATCTCTACCTGTGCTCGCCCGAGTACATGGCCTCCTACGCGCGAAAATTCGTCCTGGCCGGAGCCAAGGTTGTGGGGGGGTGCTGCGGCACCACTCCCGATCACGTCAAAGCCATCAAATCCTCCATTCGCGCCCTGCGACCAGCCCACGTGGCGGTGGAGATCTCTCTTCCCGCCGAGCAGCGCGTGGAAATTCAGCCGGTGGAGCGGGCAAAAAAATCGCGGTTCGCTTCGGCGTTGATGAATCGCCGCCTGGTGACGACGGTTGAGATCACACCGCCCAAGGGCTTTGACACCGCCAAGGTCGTCTCGGGAGCGCGCCTCCTTAAGGCGGCGGGCGTGGATGCCATCAACATTCCCGATGGTCCCCGAGCCTCGGCCCGCATGTCGGCGCAGGCGCTCGCGGTGATTCTGGAGCAGCAGGTGGGAATCGAGACGGTCCTGCACTACTGCTGCCGCGACCGCAATTTACTGGGAATGCAGTCGGATCTTCTGGGCGCAGCGGCCCTGGGGCTGAGAAATCTGCTGGTCATCACCGGAGACCCACCGAAGATGGGCGACTATCCGGACGCCACGGCGGTCTTCGACGTGGATTCCATCGGTCTCACCAACATGGTGACCCGGCTCAACCATGGGCTCGATCTGGGAGGAACCCCGTTCAATCCGCCGACCGCTTTCCTGGTCGGGGTGGGAGCGAATCCCGGGGCTCTGGAGATCGAGCACGAGATCCGGCGATTCCAGTACAAAGTCGAAGCTGGCGCCGAATTCGCGATCACTCAGCCGGTGTTCGACGTGCGGCAGCTCAAGGATTTCCTCAAGCACGTGGAGGGATTCCGCATTCCGATCATCGCCGGAATCTGGCCCCTTTCGAGCCTGCGCAATGCCGAGTTCATGAACAACGAGGTGCCGGGGGTCCATGTGGCTGACGACATCATGGAACGAATGCGCAAGGCCGATGCGCAGGGAAGCGCGCGGGAGGAGGGGATCGCCATCGCGCGTGAGACCGTGCAGGAAGTCCGGGATCTCGTTCAGGGCATCCAGGTGAGTGCCCCGTTCGGACGCTACCAGGCGGCTCTCGACGTCCTGGAAGGCGTCATCCACCGAGCCGCTTGAGGCCCTGCCGGGCCGCTTCGGGCTCGGGCCGGGGAAAATCGGTGCTTGCCCACCATCGTAGCAATTCCCGATAGGCCCGAATGGCGTCCTGCTTTTTCCCCGCCTTTTCACTCGCTTCCGCGAAGCGCCCCAGGTTGCGGACGTATCCGACAGGGTCGGTATAGCGATCGGGATTCTCCACGATTCTCCGGAATATCTCAGCCGCCTTGGGCGCGTCTCCTGACGCCAGAAAGGCCAGCCCCAGCGCTTCGGATGCGGGTGCTCGTTGCGGGTTTTCGGGGAGCGCCGCCTGCAGGCGGGCCACTGCGTCGGCGGCCTTGCCTTCCTCCAGAGCGATGCTCCCCTCCACGGAGGAGCGCAGCCTCTCCGTCAACTGCGCGGGGAGCTTGTCTCGCCACTGGCCGATCTGGGCCTCCAGCATCCGCCGGGCGGTGTCATATTCCTTCTGTCGTATCATGATGCTGATCATGGGCAGATCCGAATCCAGGTTTGCATCGACTTCGCGAACCTCCGCCAGCACGGCCAGGGCCTCCGGATATCGCCCCAGTTCGGACAGCGCCTGTCCCAGGAACATCAAGTATTGCCCCTGGAGCGTGGCAATTCCCGCGCCCTTCGCCTGGTTGACTGCCTCGCGCAAAGAACCGAGGCCGTCACGGAAATGCCCGGTGAGAAGTTCGAGCTTCCCGGTCAGCGCCAGACCTTCGGCCCGAACCCGGGGCTGTGAGGAAGCGGCCAGCGTCTGATAGAGCGCCGCCGCTTCCTTGGAATTACCCTGATCCAGGAGCAAAGCGCCCTTCAGGGCGGTTGCGTAGACATTCGCGGGCTGGCGCACGAGCACCTGATCGACAGTGGTGATGGCCTCCCGGTTCTCACCCGCGTCGCGCTGAGCTCGGGCCAGCAGCAGCCTGGTGGTGTCGTCTTCGGGCTTCAGCGTCAGATACTTCTTGAGCAGGGTGGCGGCTTCCGCCGGATGTCCCGATTCCAGGGTGGCTTGCGCCAGCAGCCGTTCGTTGTCGGGGGAATCGGGATCCAGCGCCAGCGCCTTCTTGAATTCCCCAGCGGCGCGATCCGGCTCGTTCAACAGGAAAAGCTCGATGGCTCCAAGCCAGGCCAGGGGATACTTCTCGTCGGGAAATCGAGCCAGAAAGGATTCCAGCGGCGCCACGGCATTGCGGGGATTCCCCGATTGGTAAAGCGCCAGGATGACCGGGACCATTAAGGTGACGCGCACAGGCATGGGCCGCGTCAGCTTGGAAAGCGGAACCGCCGCCTGCACCGCTCGCCGAGGATCTCCCAGCTGCGCCGCAGCCATGGACTCGATGAAACGGGCCAGCGGGAAATCTGCGAGCTCCAGGGCGGCTTTCAGCTCATCCAGTGCCGAGGCCGCTTCCCCTTTGGCCAGCAGCAAAGCTCCCGCGACGTAGGAACGGGTGGGTGCCTCATTCAGGGGGACCAGCGATGCGAGAGGAGGCCCCGGCTTATCCACCCCCTCCAGCCCCACGACCTTCCTCACATGTTTCGCCAGCTCGTCCAGCCTGGCACCCAGTGTAGATTCCGAGATCCCCTCCAGGAGCCACTGCTCCCGCTCCTTGCCGGACGCGACTTCCACCCACGAAGCCTTCAGCCGAACGGAGCCGGTCGCGCCGGATACTTCCCCCCGAAGCAGATAGTCGGCCCCACCCTTCCTGGCCATCTCCAGCTCCGCTTCCCGAGAGTCGGGACCGGTGGGGCTCGAGAGGTCGTAGACACGCTCGGGCGTGAGGACCTTCAATTCGATGTTGTCCTCGAGGGTAAGGCTGAGAAAGACCTGGACCGCGTCCCCGATCCAGATCAAATCCTGCGCCCCTTCCGACGGGCGAAAGGGAACCACCACGAGGCAGGGCTCTTTGGCTGCTTTCCCGCCCGCGGACTCCGGCGTCAATGACGCCATTCTCAGGGAGCCGCGGAAGAAGACAAAAGCCATGGCCACCGCCGCCAGGAGGACTCC
>Ga0137425_1000100_pt1 | contig 28736 bp, 26 predicted proteins | sample EasRivERMZT640_2_FD_102318 | JGI IMG/M metagenome (GOLD analysis project Ga0137425, IMG submission 102318) | Soil microbial communities from meander-bound floodplain in the East River, Colorado, USA - East River MetaG ERMZT640_2 | ecosystem: Environmental > Terrestrial > Soil > Floodplain ...
CTGGCGGGTGTGCTCGAGTCACACTGGGGAGTGGAAATCCCGTTCCTGATCATCGAAGGGCCCCAATATGCCTACCCTTCCGATGTTCACGAGCTCCGAGGCGCCACGCGCGGGTTCATTCGAAGCGACGAGCCAGGAATCCTTTCGGAATTCCACGAGCGCTCTTCCCGGTCGCCCCTGTCGATCATCCTGGTGGACGAGGTCGAGAAGGCTCACCCTCAATTATCGAAGTTCTTCCTTTCCATCATGGACCGCGGGAGCATGCATGACAATCGCGGACGGGAGCTCTGTTTCGAAGGGAGTCTGCTGGCGTTCACCTCCAATCTGGGCTACTCCACGTCGGACTCGCCCGCGGATCCGATAGGTTATCGGGGCGGTTCCCGTGAGAGCATCCGGCGACAGCGTGGAGAAGCAGAGCGCCACCTCCACAGGGCCCTCTCCCCGGAATTCCTGGCGCGATTGAGGACGATCCGTTTCTCGTCGCTTTCGCCCCATTCCATGGAAGCCATTCTGGATATGGAAATCCAGAAAATATTTCGGCGGTTCTTGGAGCTCCACGGGCTGGAGGTCTCGCTCACTGCTTCGGCGAGAAGTCGGTTGTTGGAAATTGGATTTAGTCCCGGGCATGGGGCACGGCACCTGGCGACCGTGATTAGACGGTACTGCAATGTGGAGGTGAGTCGTCGCATCAAGCAGGACCGGCTGAAAGGGGAGGAGAATCTGGCGATCACGGTGCGTTACCTGAGAGAAATCAGGAAGGGGGAGCGCGCCTACGAGGCTGACGCAGTGGAGCGGGCGGTCCTCCAGCAGGCCCGGCATTCTCTTCCTTACACCCGCCTGCTGGTGGATTTTTGCGACGGGCAGTTCTCTTACAGGGAACAGGTCGAGTGATCCCTCAGACAGCCCTCTTGAGCCGCCTCCACCGCCTCATCGAGACCACCTATGACTGGCGCACCGGCATCCAGAACCTGGCTCCGTTCCTGGTGGGAGACCATGGCTACAGAGTCCTCTACGCGGGTCGGGAGATCCTTGAGGAATCACCGGGTAAGGGAGGGGGACCTCGTACCCTGGTGACCTGGCGGGGGGGGCCGGTCTCCCTGGGAATTTACTACCCTGACGCCCTGATAAGGCATCTTGAGGAGATCAATCCGCTTCGCGAGATTTCCGACAAGAATGTCGTGGCATTCTCTCTGCTGGTCGAAGAGCTCGATCACCTGCTGATGCTGGCTTGGTGCGCCCGGCACGAAAGGTCTGTGAGGCTGCTGGAGCTGGAATTTCACGCGAACGTGACCAAATACTTCGTTTTGGCTCACTTCATGGGCCGGGCCACACGGCGGGTTCGGCTCACCGCGGCACAGCGAGAGTGGATTCAGCACTGGCTTTTCTGGGAGATGGGAGAACGGGTACCCGAGCCTCAGGGACATCGCTATCGAACGGCCACCCGATTGGCCCTCCGGTTCATCCGGAGCCTGGAGACGTTTTCTGCCGGGGAGAGAGTGACTATCCTGCGCCGCTTCGCGCGCCAGTCCTGGACTCGCCAGCGCGCTCTCCTGGAATCGATGGAGTATCCGCTGAGCTCAGGGCTCCTTGTCACCCTCTGAAGTCGAGGATTCCTCTGACAGGTGCGCAAGCTGCTGGGCCTGAGGAAATCCCTCGAGAGCCTTTTGGATCTGTGGGTCGATGTCGGCAAACACCCTGAAACCTTCCTCATTTCCCCAGCGGGCCGAGAAGACCTCCTTGCGGATCGAAGCTCGGATGTAAGCTTCGTGCTTCGTGACGTCCTCGTCGGCGAACTCGATCTTTCGCTGGGTCAGATAGGTCCTAAAGTCGTTGAGGGTCGCGTCATCGACCGTGAAGGTTTTGTCTAGTTCCTTGTGGCGAAGGTTGAACTGCACCGCAAACCCGAAGAAGGTTTGCTCATTCTCCAATTGACGGAGGAATTTGTCGACCTGAATGGTGTCCACGAGGATGTCCGGCGTGATGCCTCCCCCCCCGTACACGACTCGGCCCGAATCAGTCTTCCGGATCTCGTGATTTACCGGCGTTTCCTCGTCTTCCTCTTTGGAGAGGTAGAAATAGTCCTCTAGGGACTGGTAGTCGCGCTGGATGAGGCGGCCGCTGGGGGTGTAGTAGTGAGCCGTCGTGAGTGCCAAGGCTGAACGGTGGCTGAGGGGATAGACAGTCTGGACGAGTCCCTTCCCCCAGGTCGTTTTTCCGACGATCAGGGCACGGTCATGATCCTGCAATGCCCCGGCGACTATCTCTGAAGCGCTGGCACTGTATTTGTTCACCAGGACCACGACCGGAAAGTCGATGTGTGTGCCCGCCCCTGAAGCGGTGTACTCCTGATCCGACCCTTTCGTGCGACCGCGTGTATAAACGACAACCTGGCCCCGGGAAAGGAACTTGTCAGCCATGCGCACGGCCTGCTCCAGCAATCCGCCGGGGTTGCCGCGAAGATCGAGGATGAGGCGGTTCATACCGGCGTTCTTGAGCACCTGGAGCTTCTCTTCGAGCTCGCGATCCGTGGTTTGGGTGAAATTGCTGACCTTAATGAACCCCACCTCCGGGCGAATCATGAAGGCATATTGAACGGAGCGGGTCGGGATGTCATCCCTGGTGATGGTGAAGTGCAGCACGTCGTCCTCGCCGGGTCTGACGACGGTGATGTTGACCTGGGTCCCCTTGGGTCCCCTAAGTTTCTTGAGAGCCTGGTCAACTGAGATATCGAGGGTGTCGACCCCCTCGATTTGGGAAATGATGTCACCCGGCCTGATGCCTGCCCGGTACGCCGGGGTGCCTTCGATGGGCGCGATGACCGTAAGCGGCTTGTCGAGGGTTGGTTTGGAGATGACGATTCCTAAACCGCTGAAGCTGCCGTGCTGTTCCTCCATCATGTCTTGGTATTCAGTGGTGTTGAGGTAGTGGGTATGGGGATCCAGAGTCTTGAGCATCCCGTCGATGGCCCCTTCAATGGCCACCTCCGGGGAAACCTCCTCGACATACTGGTCTTGAATGATGCCGAGGATCTGACTGAATGTCTTCAGCCGGTCGTTCGAGCGATCTGCCGCGGCATCCAGGCGGGGACCAAAAATTCCTCCGGTCAGGGATCCTGCGGCCAATACAGCGACACCCAGCGCTAGCTGCCTGTTCTTCAATTTATCCGCTCCATGAATACGGATAAAGTATAGGGTGACCACCGGGGGAAGTAAAGGACACCCTGTGAGGATACGAGTTCTTCCTTGAGTCTGGGAGTCCGGCCATTCGACGAGAGGTTCGCCTTTGACATGCTCGGGGCACCCAACTAGCATACGAAGTCCAGAGCCGCTTGTTTCGGCGGAAATTTGGCGGTCCGTGACGGATTCGGCAGAAGTTTTACAGGAGGCCAGGTGTTCGGTTCCCTCGGAGCGCCCGAACTAGTCGCAATTTTTGTCCTCGCCCTGCTCTTGTTCGGGCCCAAAAAGCTGCCTGAGCTGGGTCGTGCATTGGGTAGGAGCTTCGCAGAGTTCCGCCGGGCGACGACGGACCTGAAGGGCACTTTTGAGCGTGAACTTGTCGAAGCTGACCGCCCCCCCGTGATTTCCCCGCCTCCAGGCCAGGCGGTCGCCCGAACTCCGGCGGAGCCGGTAACCTCGAACGAGAAGTCGGTTGGAACCGAGCCTGTCTGATTCAGGCAGGATGTCGTTCCTCGATCACCTGGGTGAGCTCCGCACTCGCCTCTTCAGGGCATTACTCGCACTGGCTGTCTGCTTCCTGGTAGCGTGGTCCCAGTCCGCGAGAATCTTCAGCTTCTTCGTGAGACCCCTCCAGCCCTACCTGGGCGGCCATAAACTGGTCTTCATCGAAATCACCGAGCCCTTCCTCCTCTACATGAAAGTCTCGCTCTTGGTGGCGGTGTTCGCAGCGTCGCCTGTCATCCTTCATCAATTGTGGGGGTTCGTTTCTCCGGGACTGTATCCTCACGAGCGACGGTATGCTGCACCGTTCATCGTCATCGCGACCTGTTTTTTTATTTCCGGCGGTGTTTTCGGCTACTACGTGGCATTTCCCTATGCCGCGCGCTTCCTGCTTTCCATCGCAGGGGATTTCGAGCCCGCCTTGACGGTGAAGAGCCTGTTCGGATTCGAAAGCAAGATCATTCTCGGAATGGGGCTGGTCTTCGAAATGCCCGTCGCGATCTTCCTCCTGTCCCGTATCGGAATCGTCAGCCCGGGTTTTCTGCTGCACAATCTCAAGTATGCCGTGCTGATCATATTCGTCGTCGCGGCCATCATCACGCCAACCCCGGATGTCATCACCCAATGTGTCTTCGCCCTTCCCATGGTCGGGCTTTATCTCCTGGGGATCGGCGCTGCCTATCTGGTACCTCGAGGCAATGGTCGCAGAGGCTGAGATTCGCTCCGAATCCCAGGAACTTCCAGGGGGATTTCGTCTGGTGCGCGCACCTGGAGGGCTCGCGTGGGTAGAACGGCTAGGTGCCTCACCGGCACCGGATGCCGAGCTCTGGGATCGGTGGATTCGGGGAGTCGACGGGAAAGCGCTGGACCATCCTGGCGGGCGAGCCCCGGTATTCCTGATCGAGACCCAGGGAAAGGGAGGGATGGTCTTACGAAGCTTTCGCCACGGTGGGCTGATTGGGAAGCTTCTCAGCGACCGGTTCCTGGGAGTGAATCGATTCCTTGCCGAGCTTAGGGTTTCGGAGGCAATTCGGCGGCGAGGAGTTCCAACACCGGAAGTACTCGCCCTCCATTTTCGGAGTGCCGGGGGACTGGTGTACAGGGGGTGGATTCTCACCCGGTACCTTCCAGGCGGTGAAAACCTTCGCCGATGGGTCGAGGCGGGCCTCCCTCAGAGCATGGAGCGACGCAGGGTACTGAGACGCGCGGCGCTGACGGTGGCTTCCCTTCACGCCGTGGGCTGTCTTCATCCCGACCTGAACCTGAGCAATTTGCTCCTGGTCAAGGATGAGGTTTTCGTCCTGGACTTGGACGGCGCCTTCATGGAGCACTCGCCGGGAATCAGAGCGCGGAGCGGCAATCTGCTGCGGCTCTATCGATCGCTGGCCAAGGTGATGGGCCGGGCTGAGCCTCTGTCGTTGAGAGATCGCTGGACATTTGTGAAGGCCTACGCCGCCGGGAATAGCGAGCAGGCCCGGGTCCTTTGGCGGCATCTCAGCGCACGCTGGGTTCTGGCGCGGGCTCGCTTCCATCTCTCCAATGGCCTTCGACGCTTGTTGCCCCCCTCATCGCGTTGATACCCAGCAAATCGCGACAGGCCCCGAGGACCTCGGCGCTGGTAATTTCCTCGAGGCAAGTCGGCTTGCCGGAGGCAGCGGGGAGGCATTCTTCGAAGAATTTTTGTCGGCAGGGTGAACAGGGAAATTGGCGTGTGACCGCTCTAAAGAGCCCCTCCTCTGCATACGGACCCGTGCGGCTGGGTGTTCCAGGCCCGAAAATGGAGACCACCGGTACCCGCAGGGCGGCTGCGATGTGCATTGGCCCGCTGTCATTGCAAACGAGGAGGTGGCAATGCTCCAGCAGGGCTGCCATTTCCTGGAGGCTCTGACCTTCGGGCGGGAATACGCAGGTTCCACCGACCAGGGAGCGAATCCTCTCGATGGCCCGAAGATCGTGCCCAGTTCCGAAGAAGATGGGGGTTGCTCCGAAGCCTTGTGCCAATGCGGCTGCCACCTCGCCGAACCGCTCCGCATGCCATGCCCGGGGGGGCTTCGAGGCTCCTGGGTGCAAGGCGATGCGAAGCGTCCCCTGAAGGATCCCATGCCTTCGGAGGAAGCGGATGGCGGCATCTCTGGCTTGAGGGGTGAGGTGGTAACTGAGCCTGCGATCCGTTGTGTCGGCGCCCAACGCTTCGACGATTTTGAGGAAGTGGTCCACGTGGTGCCCCCCCATCGGCAGCGGCAGGGGATCCGTCAGGAGCCAGCCTCGCAAATCACTCTGAAATCCCACCCTGCGGGGGATGCACGCTATCCGTGCGAACACCGCTGCTTCAAAAGCCTTCTGGAAGAGAAGCGCCAAGTCGAATCGCTCCTTCCGCAGCCGCTCGATCAGTTTCCACCTTCCGACCCATGAAGCATGGTCCCCGTCTCGGTCGTATTCGATGAGATGGTCGTAATAGGGGGAGCCCTGCAGCGCTTCCAGGACCCAGGTCTTCGCCAGCAACGATATCTCCGCCCTCGGAAACGCCTTCCTCACCGCCCGCATGGCGGGTGAAATCATCACGACATCACCGATCCAGTTATTGACCCTGACCAGAATTTTCCCGACGGAGCCATTGAGTTCTTCGTGGTTCAGCATCGGGGTGCCTGAGGATTGAGGATTAATGTAGGCTGCAACAGTTCCATCGCTGCTTGCATCACTTCTGCGGGAGAAATCTCGTTCATCGGAGCGGAATCACCGCGCTTGGGGTGGCGCCTTCCCGGCTCCCAGGCGGGCGCCAGGATGCGATGATGGCTTCCCAGGGGACCGTTGATGCTCGGATCGGTGCTGCCGAAGAGGGCCACCACGGGAATACCGTGGGTCCATGCCAAGTGCATCGGTCCGGTGTCACCCCCGATGAAGAGTCGGCAGTGAGTCAGGAACTGACGCATTTCGGAGAGCGACATGGGAGGTGCCGCTGCTCCGGCTCCGCCGGTCTTTGAGAGAATTGCCTGGACAATTCCTTCCTCGCCCGGTCCCCAGGTTAGAATCGGCAGAAAACCTTCCGAGGCGAGACCACGTACCAATTGGGCGAAGCGCGCCTCAGGCCATCGCTTGTGAGATTGCCTCTGACTGGTGCCTGGGTGAACGGCAATTGCGTGGCCGGAACCCAAAGACACCAAGAAGCTGGCGATTCCTGCGGAAGTCCTGATCGACGGAAAATGGAACTCTGGGGATCCCTTGGAAATCCCCAGGGGTTGCAGCAACTCAAGGTTCTTCCAAATGCGATTGATTCGAGGCGAAGAAGGCTTCACGCAAGAGTTGTTCAGGATGAAGCTGCCTTCACGCGATGCGCTGCGGCTATATCCGATTCTGAGCGGAGCGCACGAACTCCATGCGATGAGGGAGCTCTTCGCGCTACCCTGGAAATCCAGCGAAATATCCGGGCGAAAATTCCGCAGGCGCGAGAAGAAGGTCCCCAATTCGCGGAAAGAATGGACCGAGTTTCGCGCGAAAGCCGAAGGGCCCAAGGCCTTCCTGGGGAAAATTATTACTTCGTCTAGCCAAGGTTTCCCCGGGAGAAGGGTAGCGGACGCCGCTTCGACTACCCAGGCCAGGCGTGCCTCAGGATAAGTCTTCCGCAAGGCAGTCAGGCAGGGAAGAGTACGGATCACGTCCCCGACGGCGCCCAATCGGAGCAGGAGTATGCCGTCTCCCTTCTTGACCTTGAATGGCTGCATGGACATCGTCTCCGAGATTCAGAGCGTCTCATTATACCAACCAGCCTCAAGGCACCGGAGAGGCTCCACGGCTCGTTGACACCGCCGGGGTGCTATGCTAAAAAACTTCCGTGCCTGTCGATCCCAAGCTCCTGGAAATTCTCGCGTGTCCAGCCTGTAAGAAGCCCGTCCAGCTAACCCCGGAGGGCACGGGACTCCTTTGCAAGGAGTGTCACCGTGTCTTTCCCATCGAGAATGACATCCCCGTCATGTTGATAGATGAAGCTCGACGGGATGATGGCCCCGGGGAATCGCGTTGAATGCAGCTTTGTCGGTGACTCGCGCCAAGGAATTGGTGCGCAACATGTCCGGCTGCCGTCTCCTGGTAGTGGGAGACCTGATGGTGGATCGCTTCCTCTGGGGCTCGGTCCATCGGATTTCACCCGAGGCACCCGTGCCGGTTGTTCACTTGAACTCCGAAACGGCGGCCCTGGGGGGTGCGGGAAACGTGGCGCGAAACCTGCAAGCACTGGGTGCCGCCCCGAGCCTGATAGGTGTGGTGGGGCAGGACCGGGGTGCGACGGAGTTCAGGCGACTTCTCAAAGAGGCAGACCTGGGGGATGGTGGTGTGGTCGAGCTGCCTGACCGCGTCACGACGGTGAAAAGCCGGGTTATTGCCCACCAGCAGCAGGTTGTTCGTATCGATAGGGAATCGCAGGATCCGCTTAGCAGCGAGGTATCCGAGAGAATCAGTGCACTGGCCCTTCAAATGCTGGGCAATTCCCAGGCGGTTATCATTTCGGATTATGACAAGGGGGTCATAACCCCCGAGCTGCTGGGGCAACTCCTGCCGGCTTCACGGAAGGCTGGACTCACGGTAGCTATCGACCCCAAGCCCGGCAACTACAAGCACTACAGGTCGGCTTCCGTAGTCACCCCTAACCTCCATGAAGCCCGGGCCATGGTTGGATCGAAGGGGCGGACTCTCCAGGAGGTTTCCGAGATCGGACGGTCTCTCCGAGAGACGCTCGAATGCCAGGCCGTCCTGCTAACACGGGGAGAAGAGGGGATGATTTTGTTTCAGGAGTCGGGAGATCCGCTTCGCATTCCTTCTTATGCGAGAGAAGTTTACGATGTGACCGGTGCGGGGGACACGGTTATCGCTGTGCTAACATTGGCTTTAACTGCTGGTGCCTCACTCCCTGAGGCTGCCTCGCTGGCCAATCTGGCAGCCGGGCTCGTCGTCGGCAAGCTCGGAACCGCCGTATTGACCCCGCGGGAGCTCATGGCGGCTTGCGAGCACACTGGAGGGTGATCCGTACCAGTTTCTTCATACTAAATTTAATAATATCAATTGTTTGTATAGATATCCACCCATGCGGTGCCAGTGCAGCACCCCCCTGGAAATTTCTCCTTGACGCCACTCCCTCTGGGTGGTAGTTTCCAATCAGGAATGGCGATCTTGTACTAACAGCAATCGTTCCGTAAAAGAATTGACGGCTAACGCGGGGTCTTGAGCGGGGTAACGGTCCCTCCTTTCTCAGCGTAGCGGGATCCGGCAACGTAAAATCAGGAGTCGCCAGTGGAACAGCAGCGGGGGAGTACGAGGCTCGGGAGCTATCTCAAGCGGCTACGAACCGGATATGGCTTCTCCCTGCGTCGCGTTGAGCTCAAGGCCAGGGCGGAGGGAGCCGAAATCGACAATTCCCAGCTCTCTCGTTATGAGAGAGGCCGCTGTTATCCCTCCTTTGACAAGCTGTGCACCCTCGCCAACATCTTCAGTGTGTCCGTCCAGAATTTTTCCGACGTCCTCGAAATGGAGAAATTCGATACCTTCAAGCCGCACCACTCTCTGGGGTTCGAAGAGCTTCAAACCCGAGGCAATTCGGAATTGGAAGCTGGAAATTTCGGAAGAGCATACGTTGCCTTCGAGTCGGCTCTTCAGGCTGCGGAATTGACTCTGGGGCCTGACCGGGACGACTCCAGAGCGAGGGCCCGGTACAAGATGGCCTTTTCGCTCTTCCGCCTCGGGAAAATCAACCTTGCCGAGAGCGAGCTTAGGCTGATACTCCGCGACCACCAGAAGATCTCGCCCCGTACTCGCTTTCTCACGCTCCTGATGCTCTCCAATGTCCACGATGAGCGGGGGGATCGCTATCTGGCCCTGATGGAAGCCGAGAGGTGCCTCGATCTGGCTCGGGCGGCCGGCGAGCGAGCGGATCAAGCGTACGCGTTGCACGCCATCGGCCGAACCTGTTTCGAGGAGGAGGATTACACTCGCGCCGCGGAATTCCATGGGCAGGCGCTCGAGATGGCCCGCGAAACTGCCAGTTCTCAGGAAATCGTGCTCCTACAGGCCAACCTGGGCTACTGCCACGTCATGCTCCATAGGACCGAGAAGGGTCTCAAAGAGATTCGTGAAGCCCTGGCCTTGAGCAAGAAGGAAGGACTGCGGAGAGGGACGGCCTATTGCCTGAGGATTCTTGGGCAGGTTTACTACAAGGACGAGAAGCTTGGCCGCGCCCGCGAGTACTTCGAGGAGGCCGAGACGGCGGCTCACAGTGGCGATAGCCCCTACACGGACATCCTCTTTCAATCGGCATTTTATCTTTGGGAAATTGCGCGCAAGGAAGGGAACGCTGTGCAGGAGAAGGTCTACTTCGGCCGCCTGCGCCACCTTCGGTCTTCATTGGAACGTCACTTCGATGAGGTGGGGCAATTCGACACCTATATCGAAAAGGGAGGTCGCAGTGAAGAGCGCGCAGCCCACTCCTAAGGCGTTCCAGAATTGGCGGCGCGGATTCTTCGCAGCCGTGGCCGTGCTCTTTGCCTCCTGGGCGTTTGCTCCCGTGAAGGCCGAGGTTTCCGTCGTGACCGATCCCCAGGGTCGCTATGTTCGGACCCTGGTGGCTACCGACGCGAAGGGTGGGAGGAGGCTGTACTGGAGCGCGATACGCAAGGGACTCGATAGCCGATTCCTGCTCAACCCCTCCGGTGATCGAATGGGTGATGGAGCGCCGGTCACTGGGGAGCAGCCGGGCTCGCGCCAGCCTTGGGTAGTCTGGTCCGCTGCGGATGGAAGTGATCGGGAAATCGCTTTCGCAACCTGGAGTGACGGACGCTGGCAAGGCCCGGCCTTGCTGGAGCGCTCCGACAATGCCTACGATGATCTGAACCCACGGTTGGCCTTCGATTCGAAGGGCCAGCCCGTGGTTGCCTGGTGGCGCAATGAGGCCATTCCGCGTATCTACCTCAGCACCTACCGTCAGGGAGTCTGGTCGTCTCCGCTGCCCATCTCTGACGCCTCCGTCCCGAGTCGGTTTCCTTCCCTTCGTATCCAGGGAAATCTAGCGGTCGTTACGTTTTCGACCCCCCAGGGACAGACGGTGCTCTTCCAGGATCTGTTGTCGGCACCTGTCCACATGGATGGCAACGGCCCACTGGATGGTCCGGTTCCGCCCCCCGATTCACAGCTTGATCCCTGGCGTGGAGGCGCTGGACCCCAGACTCCCACTTGCGCCCCGCAGTGTCCTGATCCCCTTCTTCAGAAGCCAAAAAGCACCGACCAGCAATAGGGGCCCGCACTCTTCCATTCAGGAGATCGTGTAATCTCTTGGGGGAGAGACCGGGCTGATCTCTTGTTGTGCTGTGTTGCTCCGGGATCGCCCCAATTGCTGGATTTCAATTTCTAGCCGTTCCACCTGTCTGCGAAGCCTCCGATTCTGGAGGCGAAGTCGGGCCCCGTCCAAAAAGCTGATCAGTGCGGCAAATCCGATTCCCGCCAGGAGTGAAAATGTTATAACTCTTGAAAGAGGGACCTGCCGGTAAGAGGCGAACAACACCTCCACGTCAACCGGGTTTCCGTTCTGGGTGATCAGGAAGAGCAGTCCACCGAAAAAGACGAGGCAAAGCATCAAGATGAGTAGGCTCATGGTTGATGCCCGCGCAAAGCCTCCAAGAGACTCCCCAGCTTCCCCTGTGCGGTGAGGATGAAGTCCGCCACCTCCCTCACAGCACCTTTTCCTCCCCGGGCGCTGGTAACCCACGTGGCCGTATTCCTGACCATGGGGTGTGCGTCAGAAGGCGCCACGCCGAGCCCGACGAGCGTCAATACTCCAAGATCCACCACGTCATCGCCTATGAAGCAGACCTCGTCATCCGATAGTCCGCGTCTTTTCAGGATCTCCAGGTAGACTTTCCGCTTATCTCTGACCTTGAGGTGAACCTCCTCCATTCCCAGCTCCTTGGCGCGCCGACGAACCGCCGCAGAGCCGCGACCGGAGATGACACCCGTCGACAAGCCGGCCCGCCGAAGCAGCCATATTCCAACGCCGTCCTTTGCGTCGAATACCCGGCCCTCGCTCCTTCCCTCCACAAAGTAAATGCTCCCATCAGTCATGACCCCGTCCACATCCATAAGGACAAGCTGGATCGCGCGGGCAGCGATGCGGGGGGATACACGAGCAGGCATGGTTCGGGGACTCCCGGGAAGGGGCCGTGGCGGCTTCCTCAAAAGAGTTGCGTCCGCCACAGGTCGTGAAGGTGCAGAACGCCCTCGATGCGCCGCTCGGGCGACACCACAACCAGGGAGGTGATTTTCCGTGACTCCAGCAGGTTCAGTGCCAGGGCAGCGGTTTCGCTCTTGGAAACCGTCACGGGATTGGTGACCATGCAGTCCTGGGCAGTGCAGGACGACAAGTCCATGCCTCGCTCCAGGCATCGCCGCAAGTCACCATCGGTGATAATGCCCGCCAAAGTGCCATCGGCCTCTTCCACGCAGGTCATGCCGAGTCTCCGGCTGGAGATCTCTCGTATGGCCTCCAGCATGCTGGCACCCTTCGCCACACACGGACAATTGTTACGAGCATGCATGAGGTCTTCGACCATCAGGATCTCCCTCCCGATGCGTCCTCCCGGGTGGAAGACGGCAAAATCCCTGGAGGTGAATCCTTTGGTCTCCAACAAAGCCACGGCCAAGGCATCCCCCATGGCCAAAGCGGCGGTCGTGCTGGATGTCGGGACGAGTCCCATGGGACCCGCTTCCCTCGCCACTCCCACATCGAGAGCAACGAGGCTGTGGCGTGCCAGGGTGGACTCGAGATTGCCCGTCAAAGAAATCAGAGGGATGCCAAGGCGCTTCAGGAGCTCCACCAGTCGGCACATTTCCTCAGTTTCCCCGCTGGAGGAGATTCCCAGGAGGACATCCCCTTGGGTGACCATCCCGATGTCTCCGTGTATGGCCTCAGCTGGGTGGAGAAAGGTTGAGGGCGTTCCGGTGCTTGCAAGAGTCGCCGCGATCTTGGCGCCGATGAGCCCGGATTTCCCCATGCCGCTCACCACGACCCTTCCCCGGCAGGCCGCCAAGGCGGCGACTGCCGCGTCGAAGGACTCGCCGAGCCGCGGGATCAAATTGCGGATGGCTTCTGCCTCCGACTCCAATACCTGGCGGCCGATTTCCCGAATCACCATCTTCTTCCCACCGCTTCCGCAATTCGCCGAACCTCTTCAAGAAGGCTCCGGAATCGCGCCAAGGGAAGAGCATTCGCGCCATCGGAAAGAGCTGCCGGAGGATTGTCGTGCACCTCGACGAACAGCCCGTCGACTCCGGCCGCAATCCCCGCGCGAGCCAGGGTCTCGATGAACTCTCCGTCCCCTCCGGATCGGGACCCTTCGGCCCCTGGTCTCTGGACGGAGTGAGTGGCGTCGAAGATCACCGGACAGCCGAAGCTCTGCATGATGGGAATGGACCTGAAGTCGACGACCAAATTCTGATAGCCGAAAGTGGTTCCACGCTCCGTCAGGAGGATCCTCGAGCCCCCGGCAGACCGAAGCTTGTCGATGATGTTCTTCGATTCCCAGGGGGAGAGGAATTGCCCCTTCTTGACGTTCACTGGCAAGCCCGTGGCCGCCGCTGCGACCAGAAGATCCGTCTGGCGGCAGAGAAAGGCGGGTATCTGCAGGATGTCCAGAACCTTTGAAGCGCTTGTCGCCTGCCCCGGCTCATGAACGTCGGAGAGAAGAGGAATGCCCAAATCCTGCTTGACCCGGCCGAGAATGCGTAGTCCTTCTGCCAGCCCGGGCCCCCGAAACGACTGAATAGAGGAGCGGTTTGCCTTGTCGAAGCTCGCCTTGAAAACCAGCGGGAGACCGACCTGCCTGGCCGTTTCCCGAAGTTCCGCAGCCAGGGCCAGGCAGTGGGCCTCCCCCTCAATCACGCAGGGCCCGGCGATCACCAGGGGCGCGCGCCCTGGTCCGACGTAAATTCCGGGGGAGATGGCAACCGGTTCCAAAATCGAATCTCCGAGCGCTACCGCTTGAGGTCGCTCCGGTGCTTCAGGCAGGCGGCTACGAAGCTCCGGAACAGAGGATGTGGGGCCAGCGGCTTGGACTTGAACTCAGGGTGGAACTGGCAAGCCAGGAACCAGGGGTGATCGGACAGCTCGATGATTTCCACGAATCGGCCGTCGGGAGACTGGCCGGTGATCCGCAGTCCCCGCCTGACGAGATCCTCGGCCAGGGCCCGATTCACTTCATAGCGATGACGGTGCCGTTCGGAGATCTCATCCGTTCCATAGGCACGCTGGGCAAACGAGCCGCTTTCCAGCAAACAGGGGTAGCGACCCAGACGCATATTGGCGCCCATGCTGTCCACCCCTTCCAGCTCTTTCAATTTGTAAATCACCTTCTTGGGAGTCTCGGGATTGAACTCGGTGCTGTCGGCATCGCTCATGCCGCAGACGTTTCGCGCAAACTCGATGACCGCACACTGCAATCCCAGGCAGATCCCGAAGAAGGGATACTTCTTCTCGCGGGCCAAGCGAATCGCATGAATCATCCCGGAGACTCCGCGTATACCAAATCCTCCGGGAACGAGGATGCCATCCATCCCTGAGAGCTCCTGTCGGAGGGTCTCATTTTCCATTCCCTCCGCCTCAATCCAGCGAATATTCACCCGGGCCTTGTTGGCCAACCCCCCGTGAGTCAGTGCCTCCGTGAGGCTCTTGTAAGAATCTTCATACTCCACATACTTGCCCACGAGGGCGATGTTCGTTTCACAGGAGGGTTTGCGAATGGTTTCCACCACCTGGTTCCAGTCCCCCATGTCCTTGTCCCGATACGGGAGATCCAGGTTCTTCAAGATGATGGCGTCCAGCCCCTCCTTGGCGAGGATCAGCGGGACTTCGTAGATCGATTCGACATCCTTGGCGGTGATCACCGCTTCCTCGGAAACGTTGCAGAACAGGGCGATTTTTTTCTTGATCTCCACCGACAGGAGTCGATCCGTCCGGCAGAGAAGGATGTCCGGTTGAATACCGATGGCGCGTAGCTCCCGAACCGAGTGCTGTGTGGGTTTGGTCTTCAATTCGCCGACCGCGCCTATGAACGGAACGAGGGTGAGATGGATGAAAATCGCGTGGCTCCTGCCCACTTCCAGCCGGAACTGCCGGATGGCCTCGAGAAAGGGGAGCGACTCGATGTCGCCAACCGTCCCCCCGATCTCCACGATTTGAATGTCGACATCCTTGGAAATCTTGCGGATTGCCTGCTTGATCTCGTCGGTGACGTGGGGAATGACCTGCACGGTGGCTCCAAGATAGTCCCCTCGTCGCTCCTTGTTGATGATCGATTCGTAGATCTTGCCGGTCGTATAATTGTGGTCGCGGGTGGTTTGGGTCGAAGTGAATCGCTCGTAATGGCCCAAGTCCAGATCGCTCTCAGTGCCATCCTCTGTAACATAGACCTCGCCGTGCTGGTACGGGCTCATGGTTCCCGGATCCACGTTGAGGTAGGGATCAAATTTCTGGAGTGTGACGGTGAACCCACGGCTCTCCATCAACCGCCCGATCGAAGCGGCTGCCAAGCCCTTCCCGAGGGAGGAAACCACCCCCCCGGTGATGAAGATGTATTTAGTTGGCATGGATCTCCTTCACACCTGTCAAGAACCGTTCAGCGTATCGACTGGCCCAAAATGCCCCTGACTCTTTCCAGATCCTCCGGCGTATCAACCCCGATGCCATCCCCCACGGCATCGAGCACTCGGATGCGGCGCCCCATTTCCAGGACGCGAAGCTGCTCCAACTGCTCCGTCCTTTCCAGGTCTCCCACCGGCCGGGCGGCGATCTCAAGGAGTAACTTCCTCCGATAGGCATAAAGCCCGATGTGCCGATGGGCGGTGAGTTGCCCCACCTCCCGCCTGAACGGGACAGGGGAGCGTGAAAAATAAAGTGCTTGGCCGGAAGCGTCCACCACCACCTTGACCACGTTGGGGTTTTGAAAGTCTGCTTCGTCCTCGATGCGACGCCGCATCGTTGCCATCTCCAGGCCCGGATCGGATCGAAGGGACTCCACGAGCCGGTCGATGTCGCGGGAATCTACCAGAGGCTCATCTCCTTGGATGTTGACATACACCTCAGCGGACATGTTGGCCGCGATCTCAGCCAGGCGATCGGTGCCGGAGAAATGGTCCGGAGAGGTCAGTATCGCCTCACCCCCGAAACTCCTCACCACCTGGCAAATTCGCTCGTCATCCGTTGCGACAACCAGACGCCCCAAACTGCTAGCCTTGCTAGCTCTCGAGTAGACGTGCTGCACAAGAGGCATCCCGCGCAGGTCCGCCAGGGCTTTGCCTGGAAATCGAACCGAGCGGTAGCGCGCAGGAATAACTCCGACGGCTTCCATCACGGGGATAGTCTCTTCCGGGAAATCTCGAAACTTTATGACGGGACAACATCTTAGTCGATTGGTCGAATTGCTGTCAAAGAAATTCGTCGGCGGTTGACAGCGCTTCGAGGGGTCGATAGCATGACGCCTCGACTTGCCCTTCTCCTCCGGACGAACACCGGTTCATGTCTGCATCCATAGAAATCTCGCACCTCAGCCGACTTTTCAAGCCCCGACGCTCCCTGGGGCAGTTGCTGACCCGTTCCCGTCCGCGTGCCAGGGAGACCTGGGCTCTCCGGGATGTCTCGCTGGAGGTGCCCGAGGGAGCCATTTTCGGCCTGCTGGGACCGAACGGAGCTGGCAAGACCACCCTTTTGAAGATTCTATCCTGCCTGATTCTTCCCACCGGTGGAACGGTCAGGGTGGGAGGTCACGACCTCCAGCGAAATGACGGGGCCATTCAGCGAACCCTGGGCTTCGTTTCTTCTGACGAGCGGAGCTTCTATTGGCGGCTCACGGGGCGGCAGAACCTGCGCTTTTTTGGCAGCCTGTACCAGCTCCACGGCAGGGCCCTCTCGGAGCGCATCGCCTACCTCCTGGACCGCCTCGAACTCGTGGAACAGGCGGACAAGCCTTTCGGGGACTATTCCTCAGGGATGAAGCAACGCCTGGCGATGGCGCGCGCCCTGCTTCACGACCCCCCGATTCTGCTCCTGGACGAGCCGACTCGAAGCCTCGATCCGATATCCGCCAAGCACCTGAGGCGCTTCATTGCGGAAGAGCTGAACGGACGGGAGAAGAAGACCCTCTTTCTGGCGACTCACAACTTGCAGGAAGCGGAACAGCTTTGCCATCGGGTCGCGGTGCTCTCCAAAGGTCGTGTGCTGGGCGAGGGAAGCGTTGAAGATCTTCCCCCTTGGGGAAAGGGTCAGGAGGCCTATGTGCTGGTCGTCTCCGGCCTCGACCAGATTCCAAATTCCCTCAAGAACGGGATCACCTGGACCAGTCTCACGGGAGGACGGCTGCGGGCGGCGGGAGAGTTCGGGAGAGATGGGGAAAGGCTCTCGCTGCTGCTCGCGGATGTGCTGCGCCTGGGAGGGCGGGTGGTATCGTGCTCGAAAGTAGAACCCACTTTGCAGGAGGTCTTTGACCGGATCGAGGAGGAAGCCCCTTGACTCGCCTGCGGACGATGGTGGCGTTCTTTCGCAAGGATCTCCTGGAGGAGATGAGTTACCGGACCGCCTTCGTGATGCAGGTCGGTGGGATTCTGCTCACGGTGAGCCTGTGGTATCTCATCGCGGGCTTCCTGAAGCCGCCCGAGGGGGCCCTCCCAGAATTCCCCGGTGTTCCCTACTTCGCCTATCTGCTGGTGGGCATCGCCTTTTCGCATTACCTCTGGTCGGCCCTGAGCAGCTTCGCAACCAAATTGCGCGGAGAGCAGCTCACCGGAACACTGGAGGCGATGTTGATGACGCCGACCCCAATCCCGCTGATCATCCTTTCCTCAGCCTTGTGGGATTTCTTCATGACTTCCGTCCGGGTCGTGCTGTACCTCGTTCTGGGGGCATGCTTCGGTCTGCAGCTCCGCTTCGACAGCCTGGTGGCCTTCTTCATCATCCTCCTGCTCACGATCCTGGCCTTTTCAGGAATTGGAATCCTGTCGGCCGCCTTCATTCTCTATCTGAAGCGTGGCGATCCCATCAATTTCCTGATTTCCAGCGCTTCAGCGCTTTTCGGAGGAGTCTTCATCCCCGCCCAGACCTTGCCTCATCACCTGGGGGAGCTAGGGCGGTTGCTTCCCATCACTTACGCCCTCAGCGGGATTCGGAAGTCTCTCCTTTCCGGTACGCGATTGCAGGATCTGCTACCGGAGATTTTCGCACTCATGGTGTTCGTGGTTCTGCTCGTGCCACTCGGGATGGCCGGATTCACTCTGGCGGTGCGAAAGGCCCGGCAGGAGGGCAGTCTCGCTCAATACTGAGAGCGTCGCCTGCCGGGACGATGCCCCGATTGGGTTGAAGCGCGCGCCTGCGTGTGATAAATTGCCCCGCCGTTCAAACCTTTCCGAATATCGAATCTCGCAGGGCGAATTCTCCCTGCGCCCGCAGAAATCCGCGGCGACCCACCATCGGAGGAATCAAAACCTTGAAGTTCCAGAAACTGAATCTGCCAACCACGGGACAGCGAATTGCGGTGGAAGAGGGGAAGCTCAAGGTTCCCGCCAACCCCGTCATTCCCTTCATCGAAGGCGATGGTACGGGCCCTGACCTCTGGAGAGCCGCCCGCCCCGTTTTTGAGGCGGCGGTGGAAAAGGCCTACGCTGGAAAGCGAAAAGTGGCCTGGTTTGAGGTCTATGCTGGCGAAAAGGCGCGGGAGCGCTACGGAGAGTGGCTGCCGGGCGATACGCTTGAGGCGATCAGCGCCTATGCCGTGGCCATCAAGGGGCCTCTCACCACCCCTATCGGCGGCGGCTATCGCAGCCTCAACGTCTCGCTGCGCCAGCAGCTGGATTTGTACGCCTGCATTCGGCCCGTCAAGTACTTCGAAGGCGTGCCCTCGCCCGTGAAGCGGCCCAAGGATCTGGATGTGGTGATCTTTCGTGAGAACACGGAAGACGTTTACGCCGGAATCGAATGGCGGGATGGATCGGAAAAGTGCCACAAGGTCATCTCCTTCTTGAACCGGGAGATGGGAACGGAGATTCCTGAAGATGCCGCCATTGGCGTCAAGGTTTCCAGCGCCAAGGCCAGCAAGCGCCTGGTTCGCAAGGCCATTCGGTACGCCATCGAGAAACAGAAGGACAGCGTGACCATGGTGCACAAGGGAAACATCATGAAATTCACCGAGGGAGCCTTCAAGGAATGGGGCTACCAGGTGGCCAGGGAGGAGTTCGCGGACTACACCGTGCTGGAAGAAGACCTGAAAAAAGCGGGAATCAGTCAGCCGCCCAAGAGCAAAGTGGTCGTCAAGGACCGGATTGCTGATTCCATGTTCCAGCAGCTGCTCATTCGGCCGAAGGAGTACAGCGTCTTGGCCACCCCCAATCTGAATGGAGATTACCTCTCGGACGCAGCCGCTGCACAGGCGGGGGGTCTGGGCATGGCTCCCGGTGCCAATATCGGCGACACCACGGCCCTCTTCGAGGCGACCCACGGCAGCGCGCCAGCCTACGCGGGTCTGGACAAGGTCAATCCAGGCTCCCTGATTCTCTCCGGCGCCATGATGTTCGAATACCTGGGATGGCTGGAAGTGACCGATCTCATCGTGGAAGGTGTGCGGCGGGCCATTCAAAAGGGGAGAGTCACCTACGATCTCGCCCGGCAGATGGAGGGTGCGGTCGAAGTAAAGTGCTCCGAGTTCGGACAGGCCATTGTGAATGAGATGCTGGCCCTTTAGTCATTCCTGGGCACGGGAAAGCCAGTCTATCGAGAAAAGGAATCCATGAGAAACAAGGTCACGGTAGTTGGGGCGGGGAACGTCGGGGCCTCCGCCGCTCAGCGAATCGCCGAGAAGCACCTGGCGGATGTCGTTCTGATCGACGTGGTGGAGGGGATACCTGAGGGGAAGGCGCTGGACCTGTGGGAATCGGCGCCGGTGGAGGGATTCGATTGCCGTCTCACGGGCACGCGCGACTATGCGGATACCGCCGGATCCGACGTCGTGGTGATTACGGCTGGACTGCCGCGCAAGCCCGGCATGAGCCGTGACGACCTGCTCTTCAAGAACTATGAAATCGTCAAGGGCGTTACCGAGCCGATCGTCCGACATTCCCCGAACGCGATTCTGGTGGTGGTCACCAATCCGCTGGATGCCATGGCGCAGACCGCGCTGCGCGTCTCGGGATTTCCGAAACAGCGAGTCGTGGGAATGGCGGGAGTCCTGGACTCGGCGCGCTTTCGATCCTTCATCGCCCAGGAGCTGGACGTCTCGGTGGAGAATGTCCATGCCATGGTGCTGGGCGGGCACGGCGATACGATGGTGCCGTTGCCAAGGTATTCCACCGTGTCGGGGATCCCCCTGCCCGAGCTCATGTCGGCGGCCACCATCGAGCGGCTCGTGGAAAGGACGCGGAACGGCGGAGCGGAGATCGTTGCTTATCTGAAGACCGGGAGCGCCTATTACGCCCCGTCCTCCGCCATCGTCGAGATGGTCGATTCGCTATTGAGGGATCGAAAGAAAATCCTCCCGTGTGCCGCCTATCTCGAGGGGGAATACGGCATCAGCGGGCTGTTCGTAGGAGTCCCTGCGAAGCTGAGCCGCCGGGGAGTGGAGTCCATACTGGAAATTCCCCTGACCCAGGCCGAGAGGTCGGCTCTCAACGGCTCGGCGGCTGCGGTGAAGGAGCTGGTCGACAAGCTGAAGCTCTGAGATCAGGGGCTTGGCGGCTGGGCCACGGCTGTGGATGCCGCAGTTGATGATCGAAGGCGAACGTCGCTCTCCACGAGTGCGCTGCAGACCCGGTCCATCAGCCGTTTCATCGTCTCGGTTCCGCACCGATAATCGTTCAGCAGAATTGCAAACGCAAATGTTTCGTTCGCCTCATTGACCGCATATCCCGAAAGGGTGGTCACCCCCGAGATTTTTCCCGTCTTCGCCCGGACCTTGCGCAGCAGGTCTTCCTTTCGGAAGCGGCGTTGCAGAGTGCCGTCCACTCCCGCGATGGGCAGTGACGACAGGAACTCCGGCCACAGCTCGAAATCCTCGTTCATGGCCCGCAACGTTTGCACCAGGGCCCGGGCGGTCACGCGGTTGTCGTGCGACAACCCGGATCCGTCGGCTAGCATCATTCCGTTCGATGGAACTCCGATTCTGGTCAGAAAGTCTCGCAGGACTTCGAGTCCCTTGGCAGTGGTTCCGGGTGTTCCCACGAATTGCGCTCCCAGGGTCTTCAGGATTGTCTCGGCTATGAAGTTATTGCTGTGCTTGTTCATGTCCCTGATGATCGCCGCGAGGGGCTTCGACTCAAACCGGAAAAGCTCGAGAGCGTCCGTGGGGATGGGGGCCTGGCGCACTTTCCCGCGGATGACGATGCCCTGCTTGGCAGCGAGCTCCTGGAACGCGGACAGGGCGTAGAGGCCGGGTTGCTCGACCCCTTTGTTGACTTCAACCGGGGCGCTTCCCAAGCGGACCGAACCTGAGACATTGACGGTATTCACACCCTGCTGGAATCCTCGACCCACCACCAATCTCCCGCGACCCGAAGTGGTCGTGGCCCGATTGTTCACCTTGAAATACCCACCCAGCGGGATGAGCTCCACCAGCGGTCGGGATCCCACGGAAGGTCCGGGTCTTACCCGGACCGTCACCACATCGTAGTTGAACGAGAGAGCCCCGACTGGAGCGCTCACCCAGGAGTCCAGCGGGACCGTGCTGGGCCATACCGACGGCCGCTCCTCCAGATCGAAGTAGGTATCATCCACCACCAGATCCCCGCGCACTTCACGCAGCCCCTGGCGATAAAGCTCCTGTACCATCAGCCAGAAAAACTCCCCCACCAGATCCGGGGCACCAAAGCCCTTGATGTAAAGGTCGGCGTCGAGTACGCCCTGGCGTATCGGCTGGGTGGAATAAAAAACCGTGGGAAAGACGTAGTCGGGCTTCAACAGGGCAAGGGCAGCGGCCGAGGTGAACAGCTTCTGGTTGGAGGCCGGCTTCAGGGGAAGATCGGGATTCTTGGCGAATATCTCGGTCCCGTCCTTGAGGGCGACCACCTGCACTCCGGTCTTGGCCTGATCGATGCAGCCGGAGGTCAGCACGGCGCGAATGCGTGACTCCAGATCTCGAGAGGGAGGAGTCGGGCTCACGGCGGCACCCCGGGAAGCCCCGGGAGAGAGGAGCGCTAGAACGGCAGCCATCAGCGGGAAAATCGCCCGGCGGGCGAAGTAATGCGTAAACGGCATGGCCAGCGAAGGCTAGCAGACCTTGGCACGAGGGTCAAAGCTGAGCTCTCCTCCGGAATCCTGCATGGGTCCTCGTTTCGCGAGCTGTGATCTGGTCAGGCGTGGATTGACTCGGCTGCCACCCTATGCTATAAACCCCCGGCATTCAATACGTTCAGCGTGCCCCTGCAGTGCAATTGCCTCCCCCAAAAGGTGGGAAGTGAAAATCCACGAGTACCAGGCCAAGGCCATCCTCCGACAGTTTGGTGTCAAGGTTCCCAAAGGAGAGGTGTGCTTCACTGCCAAGGAAGCGCTGGCGATTGCCTCGCGCTTGGGGGCCGGCCCGTACGTGGTGAAAGCCCAGATACATGCGGGTGGGCGCGGCAAAGGCGGTGGCGTCAAGATTGCCAAAACGGCGACGGAAGCCGAATCACTCGCAGGACAGATGCTCGGCATGACCTTGGTGACAGCCCAGACCGGCAGCGAGGGGAAAAGGGTGAAGCGTGTCCTGCTGGAAGAAGGCCTGCAGATAGCAACTGAGCTGTATTTGGGTATTGTGCTGGATCGCTCCCAGGGAATGCCGGTGGTGATGGCATCCTCCGAGGGGGGAGTCGAGATTGAGGAAGTAGCTCGCCGCTCTCCCGAAAAAATCCTCCGTTCCCCCATCCGGCCCGGCTACGGGCTCCAGCCGTTCCAGGCCAGGAACCTCGCCTATGGGCTGGGTTTGGGAGCGCAGGCGGACCAGGCGCAGAAGCTCGTGACGGCCCTGGTTCGGGCGTTCGAGGATTCCGACGCGTCCATGGCCGAAATCAACCCGCTGATCGTGACCCGGGACGGACAGCTCATCGCCCTCGATGCCAAGATGAGCTTCGACGATAACGCGCTTTACCGTCATCCGAATCTCCGGGAGCTGAGAGACCTGGATGAGGAGGAGCCGTTAGAAGTGGAAGCCTCGCGCTTCGGATTGAACTACATCAAGCTGCATGGGGAAGTGGGCTGCATGGTCAACGGCGCCGGTCTGGCCATGGCCACGATGGATCTGATCCAGTTGGCCGGCGGAGCTCCCGCGAACTTTCTGGACGTCGGGGGGGGCGCTAGCACCGAGCAGGTCTCCAACGCGTTCCGCATCCTCCTGTCGGATCCCAGCGTGAAGGCGGTGCTCATCAATATCTTCGGGGGCATCATGCGCTGTGACATCGTGGCGGAGGGGGTGGTCGCCGCCGCCTCCAGCATGGGCGTCAAGGTGCCGGTGGTCGTGAGGCTGGAAGGGACGAATGTGGAAGAGGGGCGCAAGATACTTCTCGATTCCGGCCTGAACTTCAGCGTGGCGGCCGGAATGCTGGACGCGGCCCGCAAGGTGGTGGCCCTGTCCCAAGGAGGCGCGTGAGCATTCTGGTCAACCGGAAAACCCGCTTGCTGGTGCAAGGAATCACCGGCAAGGAGGGGTCCTTCCACACCCGACAGTGCGCGGAGTACGGCACCCAGGTGGTGGCAGGGGTGACGCCCGGCAAAGGAGGCACGACTCACGAGGGTGTTCCGGTATTCAACACCGTCATCGAAGCCGTGACGAACACGGGAGCGGATGCATCGGTGATTTTCGTACCCCCCCCATTCGCCGCGGACGCCATCATGGAGGCGGCCGACGCGAAGCTGCCGCTCGTTGTCTGCATCACCGAGGGAATTCCCACCCTCGACATGGTGCGAGCGAAGGCGTGCCTGGAGGGCAAGAAAACCCGGCTCATCGGCCCCAACTGCCCTGGAATCATAACCCCCGGGGAATGCAAGATCGGAATCATGCCCGGGTCCATTCACCGTCCGGGACCCATCGGCGTCATCTCGCGAAGCGGAACCCTCACCTACGAGGCCGTAGCCCAGCTGACCGCGCGGAATCTGGGACAGAGCACCTGCATCGGGATCGGCGGGGATCCCATCATCGGCACCCATTTCATCGACGCGCTGGCTCTCTTTCGGGAGGATCCGGCCACCCGGGGCATCGTGCTGATCGGGGAAATTGGCGGAAATGCCGAAGAAGCGGCTGCAACCTACATTAGAGACAACCTCGACATTCCCGTGGTGGCCTTCATTGCAGGGCGGACGGCCCCCCCGGGGAAGAGGATGGGACATGCCGGCGCCATCATCGCCGGCGGCAGCGGCACTGCGGCGGAGAAGACCAAGGCGTTTCAATCAGCCGGGATTCGAGTGGTAGAAAGCCCCGCCAGCATCGGCGAAGCCATGGCCGAGGAGCTGGCGGCAAGATCTCGATAGGCTTTCCCCCTGTTCGACAAGGAGACTGCATGGAAAGGACCCTGACGATCATCAAACCAGATGGGGTGGCTGCGGGGCTCGTCGGAGAAGTCATCAAGCGCCTGGAGGGTCGCGGACTCAGACCGGTGGCGCTCAAGATGCTGCATCTCTCGCAAGAGCAGGCTGCAGGCTTCTATCACGTCCACCGGGAAAGAGGCTTTTTCGCGAGTCTGATGGAATTCATGACGTCAGGCCCCGTCGTGGTGGCGGTCCTCGAAGGAGAAAAAGCCATCACGAGCCTTCGTGACGTGATGGGAACCACCGATCCTGCCAAGGCGGCCCCGGGCACGATTCGCAAAGACCTCGCTTCCTCCATTGAGAAGAACATCATCCACGGCTCCGACTCGCCCGCCTCGGCTGAGTTCGAGATCGGCTATTTCTTCAATTCCCTCGAGCTACCCCGGAACTGAGCCGCCAGGCATGAAAGATCTCGCCAGGCTTCTGCGCTACGCGCGGCCCTATCTAGGGAAGCTGGCGGCAGCTCTAGTTTGTGCCGCGCTGGCGGCATTGACGATTGTTGCCTTGGCCAGTCTCGTCCGCCCATTGGTCAATGACATTCTCCCCACTGTGTCCAAAGCGGCGGCTCTCGATGGCAAGTCCCATCACGCCGGCGATCTATTCAGCGTCCTCGATTACTCCAACCGAATTCTCGGAGAGGGGTGGATCGCGCGATATACCTCACTCGGGCAAAGGCTGGAGGACAAGGGACGCAGCACGACCTTCCTCACCATTGCAGTGCTTGTCCTGATTCTGTACCTACTGAAGGGTTTCCTGACCTATTTCAGCACTTACTACGTCCGGGCGGTCGGCCTTCAAGTGATTCTGGATCTGCGGAAGGATCTTTATGGTCGCATTCAGCGACAAAGCCCAGCCTTTTTCTCAGCGAATCCCACCGGACTCTTGATTTCCCGCCTGACCTCGGACATTGCGCGCATGCAGCGAACTGTCTCGGGGGATCTGGCGGACGTATTCCGTCTCTCGTTCATCATTGCGGGACAGGTGCTTTGGGTCTTCTTTCTCTACCCTGCAATGTCCGCCATCTGCCTCTTCGTGCTTCCTGTGATTCTTTACCCGATCGTCCGATTTGGGAGGAGGCTGAAAATCACCAGCCGGACGAGCCAGGAGAAAATGGCCGATGTCACCAACATTCTGAAAGAGACGATCACCGGAAATCGAATCGTCAAGGGATTCGGCATGGAAGACTATGAGGTCCGCCGTTTCACCGATGCCCTCAGGAAGGTCCAGCGCCAGGAGCTTCGCGGGGCGCGGCTGGTATCCCTTTCCCCTCCCATCATGGAAATGGTAGGTGCCCTGGCTGCGGCCGGTCTCATCGGTTATGCGGGGTACCAGATTTCCAAGGGAGCCGTGGATGCTGGGCAATTCTCCAGCTTTCTCTTTTCGCTCGGCTGGCTTTACGCTTCTGTGAAGAACCTCGCCAAGATCAACAACGACTTCCAGCAGTCCATGGCCGCCACGCGCCGGGTCTTCGAGATGATGGACGCCGAGGTAGACGTGAAAGAGAGCCCCACTGCCGTGGCCCTGGCTCCCTTCACGGCGACCATCGAGTTTAGTGACGTGGCATTTCGTTACAGGGATTCGCCGGTGTTGGAGGGTGTCAACCTCCGGGTTCGCTGCGGCCAGGTTGTGGCAATCGTGGGCGGCAGCGGCGCAGGAAAAACCACCCTCGTGAACCTCCTGCCACGCTTCTACGACGTCACCAGCGGCGTTCTTACCATCGACGGCACGGATATTCGAGGAGTCACGCTTTCGTCCTTGCGGTCCCAGATCGCTCTGGTGACTCAGGAGATTCTCCTGTTCGACGACACGGTCCGGAACAACATCGCCTACGGCCGTCAGGATGTTCCCCGGGAAGACGTCGAATCGGCGGCCCGGGCCGCCTACGCGCATGATTTCATTCAGAAGCTCCCCTTCGGGTACGACACGCGGCTTGGGGAGGCCGGGCATCTCCTGTCGGTCGGCGAGCGCCAGCGAATCTCCATCGCACGGGCGCTGTTGAAAAATTCTCCCATCTTGATCCTCGACGAGGCTACTTCCGCACTGGACACGGAATCGGAGTCGATGGTGCAGAAGGCCCTCAACAATCTCATGCAGGGACGCACCGTATTCGTCATTGCGCATCGTCTCTCCACCGTGCGAAACGCGGATCTGATTACTGTGCTGGAAGGAGGACGGATCGTGGAGCAGGGAAACCACGAAGCCCTGCTCCAGAAGCGTGGTGCCTACGCGCGCCTCTACGAGCTGCAGTTCCGCGAGGGCACCGGGACCCACGGATGAGCCTGGAGCGCCGCATGCTCCTGGCCCTCGTGGCCGCCTGCCTGGTGCTCTTCTCATTTCAGATCGGCAATCACGACTTCTGGGATCCCGACGAGCCCCGCTATGCCGGGGTGACGCGAAACATCCTGGAAAACAACGAGTGGATTCGCCTCACCGACAATGGGGACCCCTACACTCACAAGCCTCCGCTCTTCTTCTGGATCCTGGCGGTCGCCGCCCGGCTGGGAGGGGGCCTGAGCGAGACCACCGCGCGCATTCCCGCCGGACTCGCTGGCCTGTTGTGCGTGGTGGCGGTCTATCGGCTAGGGCAACGACTCTTCAACGCCCGAGTCGGCTGGCTCTCGGCCACGACGATGGCCACCAGTCAGCGGTTCTTCCTCGAGTCGCGCTGGGTCCACATGGACACGCTCCTCACGCTCTTCGTGGTGCTTGCGATGGAGAGCGCTTACACGGCACTCCAAGGGAACCGCCGGAGCTGGATTTGGATGTATGTCTGGATGGCGCTGGGGTGCCTGGCTAAAGGGCCGTTTGGGATGGTCTTACCGGTCGCCGGAGTGCTCGTCGCTCTGGCCTCCACCGGGGAGCTGTCTCGCCTGAAGCAGAGCGGTTGGTATTGGGGGGTGCCGCTGAGTCTTCTCCCGGTCACGGTATGGCTCTATGCCAGCTCCCGGCTTTCGGGAGTCGACCCCGTGTCCGTGGTGGGCAAGCAGGTGTTCCAGCGGCTCCAGGAAGGCGTACACCATCCACGCCCCTTCTACTACTATCTCTACTCCCTTCCCCTGGAATTTATGCCTTGGACCCTCTTCCTCCCCTCCGTTTTCAGGTTCACATTTCCTGCCGCCCAGCGGCGGGAGCGGGGGAGCCTGCTGTTCGTCTATGGCTGTGTCGTAGGCCAATTGTGCCTTCTCAGCCTGGTGGCGGAAAAGCGCCCCTCCTATCTTCTGCCTCTCTTCCCGGCGCTGGCTCTGCTGGTTGGGTGTTTCTTCGACGGGTATTTGACCCGTTTCGATGTCTCGGAAATGAGGCGGTGGGTCGAGTGGCCGATCGCACTGGGAGGTCTGGGATGCCTCGCAGGATCGCTCTGGTTGGCCGATCGGGGAATGCAGTATCCCGGCCTTCGGGAGCGAATCATGCCCCTGGGGCTCTTTCTCGGTGTGGCCTGCGTGGGGGCGCTGTGGTTGCAGCGAAGAGGCAGGAGGGGGGCGGTGATCCTCACCCTCATTGCTGCGACAGCCTCCGGGTACCTCTGGATCGTAGGTGCCATCTTTCCCTGGCTGAATCCGTACAAATCCGCACGCCCCTTCAGTGAGCGTATCCTGTCCAGGATCGGCGAGAGTCCCCTGGGGGTTTACAGCGACTACCTCCCCTCCGTGGCCTACTACACACATCGAAGGTTGCAGGTGGTGCGGACCCCTGGCGGGCTCGAGGCGCTGGTTCGCGGCTCCGATGGGGCCCTCTGTGTCGTTCCAAAGGAGCGGGTTTCGGCCCTCCTGGCAACTCTTCCTCTTCAAGTAACCGACGTCGCTTCAATTGGACACCGGAGCTACGCTCTGGTGGGAATGAGGCCCTCAACGGAAGATAAGCTGAAGTCTCAGGCCGGTGAGTCTCCACGATAAACCGAAAGAATGCGCTCCACGAGGACGTTCCAGTCGAAGTGGGCGAGGGCGTACTCGCGCCCCGCTGCCCCGAGTTTCTGGGCCCGGGAGGAGTCCCGCAGCAGGCTGATGATGGCGTCGGCAAATCGATCGGAGGCCTCCCGTCTGAGGGCCGGAGGAGCGTGATAGCTGGATCCTCCGGAGTCGAAAAGGTCCACCAGCATGCCCCTTCCCTCCTCACCCAGCAGCTCCGCTAGGCCCCCCAGCCGGCTGGCCACCACCGGTTTTCCCATGGCCATGGCTTCCAGGCACGCGTGGCTGGTGGACTCCATGGATGAGGGGAAAACGACGAGAGTCGCCAGCGAGAGGTAGTCGGGGACTTCGGCATTGGGGATGGCGCCCACGAAATCAAAGCGTGGAGCCACCCCGAGTTCTTCGGCCAGGCGCTTCAACTCCGCCTCCTGCGAGCCCCAGCCACCGATGATGAATCGGGCCTCCGGACAGGATTGCAGGATTCTCGGGGCCGCCTGTACCAGGTACTGAATCCCGTTTTTCGGCACCAATCGGCGGACCGCCAGGACCACTTGCTCCGATCGATACTTTCGGCTCAAAGACTCGGGAGCCGCC
>Ga0137425_1000101_pt1 | contig 28713 bp, 20 predicted proteins | sample EasRivERMZT640_2_FD_102318 | JGI IMG/M metagenome (GOLD analysis project Ga0137425, IMG submission 102318) | Soil microbial communities from meander-bound floodplain in the East River, Colorado, USA - East River MetaG ERMZT640_2 | ecosystem: Environmental > Terrestrial > Soil > Floodplain ...
TCCATGAGCAGCTTTCAACGGATCATCGCCGGGGTGTGTCTGGGAGCCCTGTTGTCCCCCGAGCTTGTCACGCCGTCCATGGCGGCGGCCGAGGCGGCGCCCACTCCTCAAATGCCGAAGGGTAGCCACCTCCTCCTGGCCCCGATCCCCTTGGACCTGCGTGCTATGGCGAAGGACGGCTCGGGCGGAGCTCACGCCATGGCGCAGCCTGTCGCCCCCGCCTTCCGAAGCGTATCCCTGCAAACCAGCGGTGGCGGTTGGGCCGGCCTCAGCACCGCCAAGAAGACCTGGATCATCGTGGGAATCGTCGTTGGCACCATAGCCATCGTGGCGGTGGTGAGCAATGGAGGCGACGGCTCGGATGGTGGAGGTGGCTATTAGGGGTGTGGCCGCCGCCCCGCGGCCCGGGTTCGGACTAGCGGCGGGGGAGAACGGCTTCGCCGAGCGAGCGGACGGAGGAATACAGGTAGCCGGAGAGAAATAGCAGGACGAAGGGAAGCGAAACATAGATTCCCTTGCGCATCGCGTAGACCAGCACGAAAACAAAGTAGAGGGCCGCTCCCAGTTCCAGCAGCACCAGAGGCGAGAGCCTTCCGCGATAGTCCTTGAAGGCCGACGCAGCCGCTCCGCCTTTGACGTCGAGCTTCGGCGTCCTGACGAACTCGGTCTTCCGGCCCCAAAGCGCTTCCAGCACGGCTTGCGAGTTGTTCACGCAAAGCCCCATGCCCACCGACATCAGGCAGGGAAGATCCCACAGCGTGGCTCCCCAGCGCGCTCGAAGCTCCTTCTGGGACAGCAGGTAGAAGGCCAGGACCGATCCGCTCCCGAACAGGAGAATGGGAAAATCCACGCTCATGAGCTGGTGCCACTCCATCCGCTCCCGGATCCGCATCACGGGGAAATAGAGGAGCGATGCCGCCACCATGAGCAGGTACGCCACGTTGCTGGTCAGGTGAAAAACCGCCTCGGTCTTGATCCGCGCGGGCAGCGGGCCGCTCAGGATGGAGGGCAGGAGCTTGAGGCCGGTTTGGATCGAGCCTTTCGCCCATCGGTGCTGCTGGGACTTGAATGCATTCATCTCCACGGGCAGCTCGGCGGGAGCCACCACGTCGGGAAGAAACAGGAAGCGCCACCCTGCCATCTGCGCCCGGTAGGAGAGATCGAGATCCTCCGTCAGGGTATCGTGCTGCCATCCTCCGGAGGACTCGATGCAGCTCCGTCGCCAGATCCCGGCGGTGCCGTTGAAGTTGAAGAACCGCCCGGAGTCGCAGCGCGCCGCTTGCTCGATGACGAAGTGGCCGTCCAGGAAGATCGATTGGACGCGCGTCAGGGCGGAGTAGCCGCGATTGAGGTGGCCCCAGCGGGCCTGCACCATGCCCACGCCCGGGTCCGAGAAGTAGGGCAGGATGCTCCGGGCGAAATCGGCAGAGGGGAGAAAATCGGCGTCGAAGATCGCCACGAACTCTCCCGTTGCGACCCGCAGGCCCTCTTCCAGCGCCCCAGCCTTGAAACCCGCCCTGGATTCCCGATGCAGGTGCCGGATGTGGAAACCCTGGGAGGAATATTCCTGCACCTTTCTCCGGCAAAGCTCAACGGTGTCGTCGGTGGAGTCATCCAGAATCTGAATCTCCAGGCGGTCTCTGGGATAGTCCAGCGAGCAGGCCGCGTCGATGATCCGGCCGGCGACATACCTCTCGTTGAACAGTGGAATCTGAACCGTCAGGGGGGGAAGCGGGTGCCCTGCGGAGGCGTAGCGGGATTTGTTCTCCCGGCGTCGAAGGTAGAGGACGACGAGAAACAAGCGATGCAGCCCGTAAATCCCCAGCAGGGTCATGCAGGCGAAGTAGGCCGCCAGCAGCACCTCTTCAGATAGCGTCATGCATCCGCCTCGGCCCATTGCGGCGCCTTCGGGTCGCCTGATATTCTCCAGCCATGCCGGAGGAGGGGATCAGGATTCGACGCAGACTCATCGCCCTGGGCCTCTTCATGGAGATCGGCTACCTGTCGATCGGCCAGCCAGCAACCCCGCTCGCCGTCCGCGTCGCCATCCAGTCGGTGCTGTTCGTGCTCTACCTGGCGGCGATCCGCGAAGCCTGCCGCGGGTCTCTCCCAAGAAACGCCGTGCTGGCTCTGCTGGGGCTGGGCGTTCTGTTCCGGATCACACTGCTCTTTCAGGCGCCATTTTATTCCGGCGACCTGTATCGATATCTCTGGGACGGCCACGTCCAGGTAGCGGGTCAGCTGAATCCCTACCGATACGCGCCGGCCGATCCGATCCTCGCGCCGCTGCATGACGATATCCAGCCTCTGGTGAACCATCCTGACATCCCCACGCTCTATCCGCCCGTTGCGCAGTTGCTGTTCGCGGTAGTGGCGCTCGCCGGCGGCACGGTCGCCGCCCTCAAAGCGCTCATGGTCCTCTTCGATCTGGCCCAAATGCTCCTCCTGCACGCCATGCTCCGTAGCAGAGGGATGAGCGCAGGGAGAGTCCTGATCTACGCGTGGAGCCCTCTGGTGATCACGGAAGTGGCAGGCAACGGGCATCTGGATGCCGTGGCAATCTTCTTTCTGATCCTTGGAATTCATCTGATTATAGTGGCCCGTCCAAGACTGTCAACCATTCCACTGGGCCTCGCTGCCGGGGCGAAGGCTCTGCCACTGCTGCTATTTCCGGTGCTTGCGCCAAGAATCCCCAAGCGCTACTGGCCGCTGCCCTTCGCGCTGATCGGCCTCGCCTATCTTCCCTACCTCGGAGCGGGCCGGGCCCTGTTTGCGGGTCTCCTGGAGTACGCCGAGCGCTGGCAGCACAACGATAGCCTGTTTCGCATCCTGCTGCGCCTTATGGAGGCGCTCAATCCGACGCCCGCCTTGAAGACGCTCATTCAATGGACGCAATCGCAGCTTGGAGATCCCTCCTGGATCCCGATCCTCTATCGCTATGCGTACCCGGTTTACCTGACCCGACTGGGAGTGCTCCTGGTCCTGGGTGGAATGGCCGTCTGGCTGGGATGGAGAAAGGTGCCGCCGCTGCGCGGCAGCTATTGGATGCTCGGCGTGATGATCGTCCTCTCTCCCACCGTGCACCCCTGGTATTTGCTGTGGATGGTGCCATTCCTGGTGTTTTTCCCCAGCCGGGCCTGGATCCTCCTCACCGGACTGGTGTCCCTGAGCTACCTGGATCCGGGACCGGTGGTGCCAGGAGTCACCTCCCACGCTTGGGTCCGCTGGGTGGAGTACCTTCCCTTCTTCATGCTGCTGATCTGGGACGGGATTCGTGCGCGCCGCGCGGAAGCGTCGACCCTGTTCCAACTGCCACGCTACTCCGAGCCGGGGGAGACTCCGACCTCGTCGGCTGCCTCCGCTCCCTTTTCGAGGTCCTGAGTGCGCCATCATTCCTCTGGATCATCAAGAAAAATCAGATCTTGCGTGAGTGGCACCACACTTGGACGGAAGCGGTGACGCTGTGTTACGATGCCCGCCGATTCCGCAGTCAGTGAATCGCAGCGGCATGGCAGAGCCGTATGACGGCCGATGGCGAACCATCGGCGTCCGTGGCGCGCGGAGAATCGGGGTCTTCACGCCGAGGTGGTCGGGATGCGAGTCAAGCCGGAGCCCAGGCGAAAGGTGAATTGCCGAACGACCTTGGTGGTGGCGACCTTTATCCTGCTCGCTCTCCTCGCCATCCCGCAGCTTGAGGGCGCGGCTCCCGAGACGGGCCGACCCCAGGGGGTGCTGAGCTACGCCATCATTCCCAACCGCAGCACGGTCCGTTTCGATGCCCAGGCCACCGGGCATACGGTCCATGGCATCTCGCACCAGGTGTCAGGGAAGGTGATCTTCGATCCCGAGAACCTGTCCCGCGAGGCAGAAGTCAGCTTCAAAGTGGAAGCCGTCACGCTGGACACCGGCAACAAGTCGCGTGACAAGAAGATGCGCGAGTCGCACTTGGACACGGCCCGCTATCCGGTCATCGCATTCCATTCGTCCAAGGTTGTGGCGATAGCTCCCACGCTGCGCGCCGAGGAGACCCAGGAAATGCAGGTGACCGGCACCCTGGCCCTGCATGGGACCGAGAAGCAGATCTCATTTCCGGTGAAGGCAGTGCGCCATGGTGAGGAACTGGTCGTGAACGGGGAAACATCGCTGAAGATGACCGACTATGGCATTCCCATCCCCGGCTTCCTGTTCATAAAGGTGAAGGACGAGGTCAAGGTGATGTTCGAGGTTGTGGCGAAACCCTCCCAGGGAGGGAACTAGCCGTGCCGTCTGTCGTGCGCTCCCGCCACTGGGCCGATGAAATTGCCGAAACGGTGATGACAGGCGCCGGCCACCATGAGATATCCACCGGCATTTCCCCCTCGGGCGCGATCCACATCGGCAACCTCAGGGAGGTGACGACCGCGGATGTCATCTATCGGGCCCTCAAGGAACGAGGGGCGGATGTCGGGTTTCATTACGTGGCGGACAACTTCGACCCGCTCCGGCGGGTCTACCCGTTCCTCGACGCTGCGGTCTACACGCCCCTGATCGGGCGTCCCCTTTCCGAGATCCCCTGCCCCTGCGGAAAGCATCCCAACTACGGCGATCATTTCCTGCTCCCCTTTCTGGAAACGCTCAAAGAATTGCGCATCGAGGTGCGGGTCATCCGCGGCGATGAGATGTACAAAACCGGGAAAATGAACTCGGTCATCGTGGCCGCTCTCAAGGGTAGGGACATCATTGCACGAATCCTCCACGAGACGACCGGCAGGCAAATCGACGCCGACTGGTCTCCTTTCGATCCTCTTTGCCCCGCCTGCGGCCGAATCACCGCCACCACGGTGACCGGATATTCGGAGCGCGAAGAGACCGTGGATTATCGCTGCGAGTGCGGCTCCGCGGGTAAGCTTCCCATGGCCGGAGCCGGCAAGCTCACCTGGCGCGTGGACTGGCCGGCCCGATGGAAGGTGCTCTCGGTCACCGTGGAGCCCTTCGGCAAGGACCATGCGACCGCCGGCGGCTCGTACGACACCGGCAAGCGCATCGTGCGTGAGGTCTTCGGAGCCGAGCCCCCCTTCCCGGTGACCTACGAGTGGATCAGCTTGAAGGGGCAGGGGGACATGTCCTCATCCAAGGGGAATGTCATTTCCATCGAGCGGATGCTGAAAGTGGTGCCGCCGGAGGTGCTGCGATACCTCATCGTCCGCACTCCTCCGGAGCGGACCATCGCCTTCGACCCGGGACTGCCGCTGCTGTCGCTGGTGGATGAGTATGACGACGTGGAATCCGCCGGCCGCGACCTGCGGGCCCTGGCGCTGTCCCGGGCCTCGGATTATCGGGTGGCGGGGGTTCCCTTCAAGCATCTGGTCAATGTAGTCCAGATGGCCAACTTCGACTTTTCACAGGTGCTGCAGATCCTCAAGCGGGGAGGCTACCAGAACCTGGACGAGGAAGCCCTGCACGACCGCGTCGAGTATGCCAAGCGCTGGTTGGAGGAGTTCGCGCCTGCCGAGATGAAGTTCTCACTCAAGCCCGCTCTCCCCGCCGAAGTCCGCGATCTCAGCGCGGCGCAGAAGGATTTTCTTGGCCGGGTGGCCGAGAGGCTGGAGCCCGGCATGAATGCCGAGGGGATTCACGCCATGGTTTATTCGGCGGCAGGAGAGGCGGGCTCCCTCAAGCCCGCGGAGGCTTTCCAGGCCCTCTACCTGGCGCTGCTGGGAACGAAGCGGGGTCCCAGGATCGGCTGGTTCCTGGCGTTTCTGGATCGCGAGTTCGTCTTGCAGCGACTGCGTGAAGCCGCGGCCCTGTCGTGACAGGGTGCGCCGGGAGCAGCGGGCGCCTCAGTGGGTGGCCGGGGGATGACGGTCGCGGCGGGCGGCCAGGACGGAGTTGACCTCCGCACCCAGCGCGAACAAGGCCCCGGAGAGGTACAGCCAGATCAGGATAGCGATCACCGAGCCGACGGAACCATAGAGCATCTGGTAGCTGGAGAATGATTTGACGTAGACCGCAAAGAAGCTCTTGGTTGTCTCCCACAGGAAGGCGGCCAGCAGCGCCCCCACCCAGGTTCGCCGCAACCGGCGACTCTTCGTCGGGCCGAAAAGATAAAGGGTCGAGAACAGCAGGAAATTGAACAAGACTCCCATGCTGAAGGTGAAAAGGGTGAGCGTGGCCCCCTCCAGGATGCCGGGAAGCGACGTGTGATGCTTGAAGGCCCGGACGATGAATGGCCGCAGGCCCGCGAAGGCGATCGACAGAGGCACGAACATCATCAGAATGACGGCCAGCAGAATCCCCAGCAGGCGCCGGCGCCAGAGCGAGCGCATCCTAGGAGCCCGGTGAATCCGATTCAGTATCTGCTGCAGAACGTCGAAGGCCGCGGTGGCGCTCCACAGCAGCAGGAGCGAGCCGAAGATCCCCAGTCGAACCTTGGCCTGCAGGATCCGCTGCAGCGAGCCCTGGATGTAGCTGGAGCTGAAGGGAAGCAGCTCCACCATCTGAGTGGAAAACCTCGCATACGCGCCGCCCATTCCGAACAGGAATCCCAGGACAGAGGCGAGCAGCAGGAGCAGCGGGAAAAATGAGAAGAGCGTGTAGTAGGCGAGGCTCGACACCAGGATCTGCACATGATCCTGCCGGTACTTGTGCCAGAGCTCTGCAAGAAATTCGACCAGGGCGCCCAACATGGGGAGCGATGCTAGCAGAGCCGCCGATAGAAAGGGAAGGAGCAGCAGGATGAGCGCGGCGGTGCTGCTGATGGCGTATGGAAGCCCGGATTCGCCGGAACAGATGGGAGAATTCCTTCAGGACGTCTTCCGCGGGCGACCGGTCCGGTCGGCGACGGTGGCGGAGTTTCAGGCGCGCTACCGCCTCTTCGGGGGGCGCTCGCCTCTGGCAGAAATCTCGCAGCGGCAGGCCCGGGCACTGGAGGGTCTCCTGGGAATTCCGGTGCGCGTCGGGATGCGCCACTGGCGCCCCACGATCCGGGAGGCGGCGAAGGACCTGGGGGACCCCATCGTAGGGCTGGCGCTGGCGCCGCAGTATTCTCGATACAGCGTCGGCGAGTACCATCGGGCGCTCGAGGAAGCCGCTTCCTCCCGCCTCATCCTGGTGGAGTGCTGGCACCGTCAGCCGAAGTTCCTGGAAGCCTGGGGCGAGCGCATCCGCGCCGGGCTCGAACGCCACGCGCCTGACGTCCTGCTGTTCACCGCTCACAGCGTTCCGCAGGATCCGGCCGATCCCTACGCCCTTCAGCTACAGGAGACGGTCCAGGGGATTCTCCGGTTGATTCCCGCCGTGCGCTGGGAGTTCGCCTACCAGAGTGCCAGCAGCGCGCCGCTGCAGTGGCTGGGCCCGGACGTGGACACCCGCCTGAAGGAGCTACGCGACCAGGGACATCGAAAAGTCATGGCGGCGCCGGTGAGCTTCATCAGCGATCACGCGGAGGTTCTGTACGACTTGGACTACCTGCATCGCCGCTCCGCGGAAGCGCTCGGCATGGTGCTCACCCGCTGCGAGTCTCTCAACGATCATCCTCTGCTCATCGAGGCCCTCGCCGACGTCGTCCGTGAGGTGCTGTGAAGCGCGTCGTCATCGTTGGCGGCGGCATTTCCGGCCTGGCCGCGGCCTATTACCTGAGGCGTGCCCGCAAGGACCTGGATCTGATCCTCCTGGAGGCCAGGGAGCGCCTGGGAGGCGTCATCACGACGCTGTACCGCGACGGCTTCGTGGTGGAAGGCGGCCCCGATTCCTTCATCATCCAAAAGCCGTGGGCCCTGCAGCTTTGCCACGATCTCGGGATCCAGCAGCGGCTCATCGCTCCGGATCCCGCCAATCGGAAAGTCTATGTCCTTTCCCGGGGCCGCCTGCACGAGCTGCCCCCCGGGATGATGACGGGCGCACCCGCGCGCCTGGGTCCCTTCCTGAAGACTCGCCTGATTTCGTGGCCGGGAAAGCTGCGCATGGCCTTGGACCTGGTCCTGCCCCGCGGGCATGACTCGGGAGATGAATCCGTGGGCGCCTTCATCCGCCGTCGCCTGGGCCGGGAGGCCCTGGAGAAGATCGCGGACCCGATCCTGGGTGGCATCCATGTCAGCGATGCCGATTGTCTGAGCCTGACTTCCGCCTTTCCGAGGCTGAAAGAGCTGGAGCGGCAACACCGCAGCTTGATCCTCGGGATGCGAAGTGAATCCTCCCGTGAGGCGAGGGACGCGGGGAGCCCGTTCAGAACCCTCCCCGGTGGCATGGTGGAGCTGGTATCGGCGCTCCAGGCCGGGCTGCAAGGCGTGGAGCTGCGTACCCGCAGCCCGGTGGAGCAAATCAGTCGCTCGCTGGAAGTGGTCACCGCCGCTGAAACGATCCAGGCCGATGCGATGATCCTGGCCCTGCCTCCCCACGCGGCGCGCGACATCTTGCGGACTGGACATCCGGAGCTGGCGGAAGCGATGGGGACGATTCGCAGCGTCTCCACCGCCACCGTGGCGCTGGCTTACCGCGACGCGCAGCCCTCAGTCGCCCTGGATGCCACGGGCTTCGTGATTTCCCGTGGGGAAAGCCGGCGCATCCTGGCCTGTACCTGGTCCTCCCGGAAATTCGCCGGGCGCGCACCCGAGGGGGCGCTGCTGGTGCGCTGCTTCCTGGGGGGAGAGAGGGGAGAGGAGCTCCTCCGGCAGGGCGACGAAGCGCTGGTGCAGATAGCGCGGCAAGAGCTCTCGGAGCTGATGGGGCTGCAGGACGCTCCAGTCTTCTCGGTGGTCTACCGATGGGAGAAAGCCAATCCCGTCCTGGAGGTGGGTCACCCGGCGCGCCTCAAGCGCATCGAGAGTGCGCTGGAAGCCTCGCGAAATCTTTTCGTCGCGGCGGGCGGCATCCGGGGAGTCGGAATCCCGGATTGCGTGCGGGACGCAAAAAACGTCGCCAGGCTCCTGGCCGATCGCCTCTAGACAGTACTTTTCATCCTTGCCCCGCAAGGGGTGAAACGGTATATTCACTGTCGTGAAAAACCTCCAGCGAGCCGTGCTCCTCCTGTCGCTGCTTTCCCTTCTGGGGAGCACCGGTGTAGCCCCATTCTGCGCCTCCTGCGGGCCCAAGGTGATGGACTGCTGCAAAGGGAGCGCTTCCCAGGAAGCCTCGGTGAGCCAGCCGCCTTGCTGCGATTTCCGCATGAGCGTGACTCTAGAGCCTCACCCGGCTCGGATGACCTCTCTCGATTCACGATTCTTCCAGGAAGACGCGACCCGGGTCCTATCTCCTATCGTCACCCACTCACTCGCTCCGGCCGTTTTCCTGGAGCGGCCTGCCTCGCATGAAGGCACACCATCGGACACCTCACCGCCTCTCTTCCTGCTGAACGCATCTTTTCTCTGCTGAGACTTCGCCGCCGTCGCTGATCCCACATCCCAAGTTCTGTTGACTCGTCTTGTGCCCGCTGGCGGATGCGCTCGATCATCCCCGGGCAATAGGTGCCATTGTGAAAGCATCAACCATAGCCCTGCCGCTGCTGCTGTGGGCATCGTGGAGCATGGCTTCCGAGCCGTCGATTCTCTCGGTAGCAGATCCCGCCGAGCTGTTGCGGGAAGCGGCGACCAGTAACCCCGCCATCCTCGCGGCGCAGGCCCGCCTCGAGGCATCCCGCCACATCTCCTCGCAAGTCGAAGCACCTCCGGATCCCGAGGTGAGCCTTGCCTACACCAACGACACCCTCTCCCAATTCACCCTGGGCGAAAGCCAGTTCTCCGTTCTTGCCCTGAGCTGGACTCAGGAGGTACGGGCATCCGGCAAGCGCCGGCAGGCCGGAGAGGTGGCCTTGCGCTCCGCGGAGGCGGCGCAAAAAGAAGTGGAGCGGGTCCGGCTCGAGGTGCTCTCCACCGTGAAGAGCGTTTACGCCGATCTGCTCCGGCTCGACCGGACGGCGGCCATCCTCGAGGAGATTCGCGGTGTGCTGAGATCTCTGGAAGAGACGGCCAGGCGCCGCTATGAAGTCGGCCAGGGAATCCAGGAAAGCGTTCTCAAGGCGCAAACCGAAATTCTGATCCTCGAAGCCGAATCGATCCGGATATCACAGGATCGCAAGGAAGCGGAGGCAAGGCTCAACGCCGCTGTGGGGCGCTCCGCCGACACCCCCGTGGGTCCGGCGGAGATTCCACTCAGCGGCGAGCTTCCCGAGGACACCCAGCTGCTGGCGGAGGAAGGCGTCGCCGGATCCGCGGGAATCAGTGTGCTCGAGGCGGAGGTTCTCCGCAGCCAGGCTAGCGCCGAGCTGGCCAGACTCGAGCAGAAGCCCGATTTTATCTGGTCGGCGAGCTACCAGTATCGAGGCGACCTGGAGCCCATGGTCATGGGGTTGTTCGGGGTGCGGCTCCCTCTCCACAAAGAGCGCAAGCAGGCCCAGGCGGTGGCCCAGGCGGAGGCGGAGCTCACCGCAGCCCGCCTGGAGCTTGCGAGCCTCGAAATCAACACCCTGTCCGCCGTCCGCGAGCTCTCCGCCCGCGTGCGGCGCGCGGAAAGGCTCCTGAGCCTCTACGGCGAGGGAATCCTGCCTCAGGCCGCGACCACCCTGGCCTCGGCCCGCTCCGCGTATTCGCTCGGACGGATCAGCTTTCTCGACCTTCTCAGCGATCTCAAGGCGCTGTTGGAGGCTCGCAAGGACGAGGCTGTGCTCGAAGCGGAGCGGGTTCAGGCCCTGGCGGCGCTGGAGCCGCTCGTGGGGCGGCAGCTGCTCGAAGCGCCGGAAGGCGACAGTGCGGGAGGGAGCCATGCGTCTTTCCGTTAAGTGGTGGATCGGCACCCTGCTCGTCCTGGCGCTCTTGGTGGTGGGTGGGGTGGTCGGGATCCGGGTGCTCGGCCGGGGTGACAAGCCCGCCGAAAAAAACGGCGCCGCGACGGCCGCTCAGATGCAGGCCCGATATCACTGTCCCATGCACCCGGCCATGGTTTCCGACCAGCCGGGGGATTGCCCCATCTGTGGGATGAGGCTGGTCCCAATCGAGGCAGACACGCCGGCCCACTCGGGAACGCAGACATCCCCCTCCACTCAACCCCGCCCGAATAAAGTCATCTACCGCTCAACGATGCATCCGAACGAGGTGTCGGATCGACCGGGACTGGATTCCATGGGAATGGAGATGGAGCGGGTCGAGGTGGAAGAGGAAACTCCGTCGCAGGGGAACGTCGAGGGGCTCGCGCCCGTGCGGATTCCTCTTCGCAAGCAGCAGCTCATCGGCGTGCGCACCGAGCAGGTGGCGAGGTCCCCCTTCATCCGCGACCTCCGGACGGTCGGCCGGGTGACGGTGGACGAGACGCGGATCCACCACGTCCACACCAAGATCGAGGGGTGGGTGGATCACCTCGCCGTCAACGCCACCGGGGAGAAGGTCCGCAAGGGGCAGCCACTCTTGAGCATCTACAGCCCGGAGCTTCTGGCCACGCAGGAGGAGCACCTCCTGGCTCTGAAGGTCCGCAAGGAGATGGGAGAGGCAGCATCGCCCGCGGCGCTCCGGAGAGCGGATGAGCTGGTGGCGAGCAGCCGCCGCCGGCTCCTCCTGTACGATTTCCCAACCGAGCAGCTGCATGAGCTCGAGCGGACCGGCGAGGCCACGCGCACCGTGACCCTTTACGCTCCCATCTCGGGCTACATCCTCCAGCGCAATGTCACCCAGGGGGAGAAGATCACCCCCGAGTCAAACCTCCTGGACATCGCGGACCTGTCAAGGGTCTGGGTGCTCGCCTCGGTGTACGAGTACGAGCTTCCTTTCGTGAAGATGGGGCAATCCGCCACGATGGCCCTCGCCTACCAGCCGGGGAAGACCTACCAGGGGAAGGTCACCCTGATCTACCCGGTCCTGGAGGGCAGCAGCCGGACGGTGCAGGTGCGCCTGGAGTTCCAGAACCCGGAGATGGAGCTGAAGCCGGAGATGTTCGCGGAAGTCAGCATCCATGCCGATCTGGGAGAGCGGCTTGCGATTCCCGAGAGTGCCGTCCTCTCGACGGGCACTCGGAACGTGGTGTTCGTGGCCCGTGACGAGGGGACCTTCGACCCGCGAGAGGTGCGCCTTGGGTTGCGGCTTCCGGACCGCGTGGAGGTGCTGGATGGGCTGCAGGAGGGGGAGACGATCGTGTCCTCGGGGAATTTCCTCATCGACTCCGAGTCGAAGCTAAAATCAGCCCTCGAAGCCGCCGCCCCCAGGACTCCGACGCAGACCGCCCCCGCGGGCGAGCGACGCTGAGGGGGGAGCATGGTCGAGCGGATCATCGAGTTTTCGGCGCGGAACAAGTTCCTCGTCCTGGTCCTGACGGCGGTGGCTGTTGGCCTCGCCATCTATGCCATGCGCAGCGTGCCGCTGGACGCCATCCCGGATCTGTCCGACACGCAGGTCATCGTCTACTCACGCTGGGACCGCAGTCCGGACATCCTGGAGGACCAGGTCACCTATCCCATCATCACGGCGTTGCTGGGTGCGCCGAAGGTGAAGGCGATCCGGGGGTTTTCGGATTTCGGATTCTCCTACGTCTACATCATCTTCCAGGACGGTACCGACATTTACTGGGCCCGCAGCCGCACCCTGGAATACCTGAGCAAGATCCTCCCGCGCCTTCCGGAAGGCGTCCGCACCGAGCTGGGCCCCGACGCCACGGGGGTGGGCTGGGTCTACCAGTACGCGCTGGTGGACCGCTCGGGGAAGCGGGATCTCGCCGATCTGCGATCATTCCAGGACTGGACCCTGAGGTACTGGCTGCAGAGTGTCCCCGGCGTCGCCGAGGTGGCCTCCATCGGCGGCTTCCAGAAGCAGTACCAGGTCAATGTCGATCCCGATTCCCTCCTGGCCCTGAAGATCCCCATCACGCGAGTCATCGAGGCGATCCGGCAGGGGAACGACGACGTGGGCGGTCGCCTCGTCGAGTTTGCCGGAGCCGAGTACATGGTCCGGGGGCGTGGCTACGCGCGGTCCATCTCGGACATCGAGCAGATCGTCGTGGGGGATGATGGAAAAGGGACGCCCATCCTGGTGCGGGACGTGGCCCGAGTGGCCATGGGTCCCGACATCCGGCGTGGGGTCGTGGATCTGGATGGACAGGGCGACACGGTCGGCGGAATCGTCGTCATGCGCTACGGGGAGAATGCCCTGAACGTCATCGAGCGGGTGAAGGAGAAGATCGACAGTATCCGTCCCTCCCTGCCGCCGGGGGTCGAGCTGGTCACCACCTACGACCGTTCGGAGCTGATCCAGCGATCCATCGACAACCTGAAGCAGGAGCTGATCCTGGAGATGATCATCGTCAGCCTGGTCATCCTCCTATTCCTCTGGCACCTCCCCTCCGCCATCGTCCCCATCGTCACCATTCCCGTCTCCGTGATCCTGGCCTTCATCCCCATGTACTTCATGGGGATCACCTCCAACATCATGTCGCTGGCGGGAATCGCCATCTCCATCGGCGTCCTGGTGGACGGCGCCATCGTGGAGGTGGAGAACGCCTACAAGAAGCTGCAGCTCTGGGAGGCAGGAGGGCGGAAAGGGGATTACCACGCCGTGCGGCTGAATGCCCTGAAAGAGGTGGGCCCGTCCGTCTTCTTCTCGCTGCTAGTCATCGCGGTGGCCTTCATGCCGATCTTCACCCTGGTGGATCAGGAAGGGCGCCTGTTCAAGCCGCTGGCCTACACGAAAAACCTGACCATGGCCATCGCGGCCGTGCTGGCCATCACGCTGGATCCCGCCATGCGGATGCTCTTCACCCGGATGGATCGAATAAATTTCCGCCCCCGCTGGCTCTCCTGGCTCACCCACCAGGCGGTGGTGGGAACCTACTACCCCGAAGAGAAGCACCCCATCAGCCGGATCCTGTTTCGTATCTACGAGCCGGCGTGCCGGCTCGTCCTGAGATTCCCCGGGACTACCATCCTCACCGCGCTGCTCCTGGTCCTGACGGCCGTCCCCGCGTATCTGAGCCTGGGTTCCGAATTCATGCCGCCTCTGGATGAGGGAAGTCTCCTGTACATGCCCACAACCCTGCCCGGGATCTCGGTGACCGAGGCCGAGCGGCTGGTCCAGACCTCCGACCGGATCATCAAGGAAGTGCCGGAGGTGATCCGGGTTTTTGGCAAAGCCGGGCGAGCCGAATCGTCCACCGACCCGGCTCCCTTTTCGATGCTCGAGACGACGATTCTCCTGAAGCCGCACGATCAGTGGCGCAGCGTCAGGCGCTTCTACTCCGACTGGCCCGAGCTCCTCCAGAAGCCGCTGCGGCACCTCTGGTGGGACCGGATCAGCCGCGAGGATCTCATCACCGAGCTGGACGGCAAGCTCCGCTTCCCGGGGGTCACCAACGCCTGGACGATGCCCATCAAGAACCGCACCGACATGCTCACCACCGGAATCCGCACTCCCGTCGGCATCAAGATTTACGGAGCGGATCTGAGCGTGATCGAGAAGATCGGTGCCGAGGTGGAAAGCGCCGTCCGCTCGGTGCCGGGAACCCGGAGCATCTATGCGGAGCGCACGGCCGGGGGTTATTTTCTGGATTTCGAGCTGAAGCGCGAGCGACTGGCCCGCTACGGGCTGAGCGTCCAGGAGGCCCAGATGGTCATCCAGTCCGCCATCGGCGGGGAGACCGTTACCACCACGGTGCAGGGGCGCGAGCGCTACGGGGTGAGCGTCCGCTATGCGCGCGAGATGCGCGACAGCCTGGATCGCCTCGAGCGCGTCCTGGTCCCCACCGCTTCGGGGGCGCAGATTCCACTGGCCCAGATCGCCGACATCCGGATGACCACCGGCCCCGCCATGATCCGGGACGAAAACGGCCTGCTGGCGGGCTATGTCTACGTGGATCTGGCGGGGCGCGACGTGGGCGGTTTCGTGGAGGACGCGAAGAAGGCGGTGGCGGGGAAGGTGTCCGTCCCCACCGGGTACTCGATCCAGTGGAGCGGGCAGTACGAGAACATGCTGCGGGTGAGAGAGCGGCTGAAGATAGTTGTTCCCATCACCGTGTTCCTGATCGCCCTGCTTCTGTACATGAACACCAAATCGGCCGTGAAGGCGGGCATCGTGATGATGGCCGTCCCTTTCTCGGTCATCGGCGCGGTGTGGCTGCTGGTTCTGCTGGGCTACAACGTCTCCGTCGCGACCTGGGTCGGGATGATTGCGCTCATGGGTCTCGATGCGGAGACGGGAGTCTTCATGCTTCTCTTCCTGGACCTGTCCTACTACGACGCCGTCCGGGCGGGGAAAATGAGGACGCGGGAGGAGCTGCGCGAGGCGATCATCCACGGCGCGGTGAAGCGCATCCGACCCAAGATGATGACGGTGATGGCGGCCTTCATGGGGCTGATGCCCATCATGTGGTCGCTGGGCAGCGGAGCCGACATGATGAAACGGGTCGTGGCGCCCATGATCGGAGGGCTCTTCACCAGCTTTATCCTGGAGCTTCTGGTCTATCCCCCCATCTACGAGATCTGGAAATGGAACTTCGAGCTGAAGCGCGGGGCTGTAGATCCGGCGGATATCCCCCTGCCTGAGCTGCGGGCTCATTGAGGGCGGGACGGGCGTCGCCGATGAGAGAAGGCCCCCTTTTCTCGGGGAAGCGCCGGAGACGAGGAGCAGAGGAAGACCATGGGAAGGAGGAGTAGAATGGCCCTGGGTGCGGTCCGGGACAAGCCTCCTGCCGGTGTCCTCCATGATGCATCGAGCTCTGCGATACTCCTCGATCCTTGCCCTGGTGATCGCCTTGTCCTCTGCCTGCGCCCGGCAACCCGAGAGCTGCTGGGTCTGCAAGCGCGAGATCCATTCCCAGGTTCGCGCCACACTGACTCTATCCGACGGCAAGGAAGTCCACGCGTGCTGCCCCCGGTGTGCCCTGCATTATCAGGAGGAGCCGGGCCACACTGCCGGCTCGATCACGGTGACCGACTACTCCACTGGGAAGGTGCTTCCCTTCGAGCGGGCCTTCTTCGTGGAAGGCAGCGACGAGACTCCCTGCGTGCACCATCCCAACGTCATGGACGACACCCATGTGCCCATGCAGGCCTGCTATGACCGGTGCATGCCCAGCCTCATCGCCTTCGGCACCGCCACCCAGGCGCGCGCTTTCTTGTCGGATCATGGGGGAACGCTTTACGACCCCGGCACCTTTCCGGGCCTCCCGGCTGCGGAGAACTAGAATCGCCGTGGTACCGCCCTTCGAATTGCCGGTCCCCAGTGCCCGCCCTGCCGCGAGAGTCATTCCCTCATGCGTCATGAGTGGCTCGCTGCCGGGCTTGCGCGCTGATGCTCCGAGTGGCGTTGCGCGCAAACACCCGAGCGTGCTACGTTGACCAGCATGAATCCAAGCGTAGCGGCGTTCGGCGGCGGTGGCAAAACCGTGGTGATGCGGTTGGCTGCGATTTTGCTGCTGGCTCTCATCGGCGGGGATCTCGCCGATGCCGGCTGCGATCCGCTCGGCATTCATCCGGAAAGCGCCTCCTTCAACGTTCCCTTTATCCCGGTAGGCGATTCCTGCGGGGAGTTCTGTATCCCCGACTGCTTCTGCTGCGCCCGCACCCTGCCCGCACGATCGGCTTTCGTCATCTGGAAGGCCGAGGTGCTTCTGGATCCGCCTATGTTGCCGGCTTGCCGTTCCGTTGCGGGATTCTCCACCATCCCCGATCACGTTCCCATTACCCTCACGTAGACAACTCTTTCAACGACCGATCTGAAATCGAGCTCCTGCGAGAGGACTTCGCCGCCTTGCACGGATACTCCATGCGGGATCGGTCGATATTGCCCCGCCCCGAAAAATTCTGCGGGTCCACCTGAGCTCCGGTGGACGGAGGTGTTTCGGAATGAAGCGATGGATTCTCTTTTGCCTGTTGGGTGCGGTGCCCGCCGCGGCTGGGGCGGAGCCGTGGCGTATCACGATGGAGGAGGCCTTGAAGCTCGCGCGGGGCTCGCCTCTCATGACGGCCCTCGATCTCGAAGTCGATCGGGCCGAGGCGGAATTGAAAGCCACTGGACTCTTTCCGAATCCGGAGCTGCTCTTCCTGAGGGAGGAGGCAGCCGGAGTCGTGGATCGGTTTGCCACGCTATCCTTCCCCTTCCCACTCACCGGACGCCTTTCCCTGGAACGGGATGCCGCCGCCAGTGCACTCCGGGCCACGGTTGCCAGAACGCAGCAGGCTCGGGTGAGCATCGTCGGAGCGACTGTTCGAGACGCGTTCGTAGACCTCCTGTCCGCCCAGGAAAGATCTGCGGCACTTGCCACCGGCACCCAGCAACTCGCCGATCTGCAGAAAGTGCTGCAGGCCCGGGAGGCTGCGGGGGAGGCTTCCCGGTACGACCGATTGAGGGCCGAAAGGGAGCACGGCGAAGTGCAGGCCGATTTTCTGCAATCCCGGGGCACACTGGAACGCTCCCGCAGAACCCTGGCTGCCTTGCTGGCCATTTCTTCCGAATCCCTGGAAGCGGAAGGGACGCTGGAGCCAAGAGGCGAGCTGCCGGGCGCGGAGGCAGTTCGGGAAATGGCCAGAGCCCGAGGAGATCTCGTCGCTCTGGAGGCGGAGGCCGAGCGGGCTGATGCCCAGGCGCGTGCCGCCAGCCGGCGCGCCGTTCCCGAGCCGACTCTCACGCTCGGAGCCAAGAACAGCGAGTTCGGTGGGGTGGATGACACGGGGGCCGTCGCGGGCATCACGTTCTCCATCCCGCTGTTCGATCACGGGCAGGGGACAAGTGCCGTGGCGACTTCGGAAGCCGCTTTGCTGCGGGCCCAGCGCGTCGCGCTGCTGCGGCGGGCCGAGTCCGAGGCCGAATCGGCTCTTGCCGAGGCCGTGGCGCTGAGGGAGGCCGAGAAGGCGTATCGGGTCGCCGGCAATCCCGAGGAGTTGGTCATCATCGCCCGGGCTGCTTACGAGGCCGGGGAGATGCGCATTCTGGAGCTGCTGGATGCCTATCGCACGGCCCTGTCGGCCCGCCTGAAGGCGATCGACCTGAGCGCCGGGGCCAGGCGAGCCGAGGTCGAGCTGAGCCGGTCCTTGGGAACGGAGGTGGTTCCATGACAAGGAAAGGAAGGGTGCCCCGAAAGATCGACGCCTGGTGGAAAGACGCACTCGCTGGAACCGCCTTGGCCTTGTTGCTTGGGTGTGGAGGAACTCCCGAATCACCTGAAAGTTCCCCGCCCGAGGCTCCGGCAAACGGCCAGGTGACCTTGAGTCAGGAAGTACTTCTCGCCGCGGGGATCCGCTCCGTGCCGGTCTCCAAGGAAGTGTTCCACCCCCACGTGGTGGCGACCGGCGTGATCCGGCCCGACGCTCAGCGCAGCGTCACCATCCGCTCCCGCATCGCCGGTCGGGTGCTTCGGGTCGCGGCAGACGTCGGAGACAAGGTGGCCTCCGGCCAGCTTCTCGCCGTTTTGGAGGGGCCGGATGTGACGGCGGCGCAGGCGCGCTATCGCACGGCGCTTGCGAGGGAGGCTGCCGCGAAGCGGGCGGCGGAGCGCGGAGCCAAGCTGCTGCAGATCGGAGCCATGAGCCTGGCGGAAGTAGAATCACGCAACTCCGAAGCGGAGGTTGCCGCGGCGGAAGCGGCGGCGGCAAGGCAGGACCTTACCAGGCTGGGACTCAATCCAGAAAATGATGCATCGGACCCGAGCCATGCGTCGGAGTTCAAAATCACTTCGCCACTCCCCGGAATTGTCCTGGAGCGCCAGGTCTCTCCCGGACTCCTGGTGGATCGTGAGGCGGCGCTTTTCACCGTCGCAGATCTGACGCGCGTCTGGGCCGTCGCCGACGTGTACGAGAAGGATCTCGGACAGATCCAGGCCCAAGGGGAAGTCGAGGTCCGATCCGACGCCTTTCCCGACCAGGTGTTTGTCGGCAGGATCGCCATGGTGGAGCCGGCGCTCGACGAGCAAGCGCGCACCGCCCACGTGCGAGTCGTGCTCGATAACCCCGAAGGAAAGCTGCGTCCGGGGCTCTTCGTGACCGTCGACGTCCCCTTGAGGGGCACTTCGGAAGTGGAGGCGATGGCCGTTCCCGCCGGTGCCCTCCAGAAGATCTCCGGTCTGTCGGCGGTATTCGTGGAACTGGGTCCGGGTCGCTATGAGCTGCGCCCCGTCGACATCGGCCGCGAGGCGCACGGTTTCGTCGAGATTCGCCACGGTCTCCAGGCAGGCGAAAAAGTCGTCTCCGAGGGGGCCTTCGTACTCAAGTCCGAGCTGCTCAAAGGGAGCATCGAGGGGGAAGACTGATGCTCGAGCGCCTCATCGACCTCTGCCTGCGCAATCGGCTGGGCGTGACGCTCGCCGCCGTCCTCCTGGTGGCAGTGGGATCCGTGTCACTGACCCGCCTGTCCATCGACGCCATGCCCGACGTGACGACCGTTCAGGTGCAGATACTCACCAAGGCGCCGGCCCTGGGGCCGCTGGAAGTGGAGCAGTTCATCACCCGGCCGGTCGAGAACGCCATGAGTGGGCTGCCCGCGCTCGAGGAGATTCGCTCGGTGTCACGCTACGGCCTTTCCGCCGTCACCGTGGTGTTTAAGGAAGGAACGGACATCTACTTCGCACGCAACCTGGTCGAGCAGCGGCTGTCGACGGCGCAGGAGGCCATTCCCCCGGGAGTGGACCGCCCCGAAATGGGGCCCATCACCACCGGTCTGGGGGAGGTGTTCCATTTCGTGCTCGAGGGAGAGGGGTACTCGTCCATGGAGCTGCGGACCATCCTCGACTGGGACATCGCGTACCGTTTGCGGAGCGTTCCCGGAGTGGTCGAGGTCAACACCTGGGGAGGCCAGGCCAAGCAATACGAGATTCTGGTCGATCCCGTGCGCCTGCTCGCTTATCGGCTCAGCTTGCCGCAAGTCTTCGATGCGGTGGAGCGCAACAACCTCAACCGCGGCGGCGGGATCATCGAGAAGGGAGGGGAAGGATATGTCATCCGAGGGGAAGGGATGGTGTCGGGGATTGCCGATCTCGAAAAAGTGGTCGTCGGCCTGACCCAGGACGACACCCCCATTCTCCTGAAGCAGATCGGCAAGGTGCAGGAGGGGGGAATGCTCCGGATCGGGGGGGCCACCCGGGACGGGAAGGGAGAGACCGTCATCGGCATGGTCCTCATGCTGCAGGACGAGAACGCCAGGCGGGTCGTAGCAGGCGTCAAGACGGCCCTCTCGGAGATCGAGCCATCGCTCCCCCACGGGGTGCGAATCGTTCCGTTCTACGACCGGGAGGACCTGGTTTCCCGGGTCCTCGCTACGGTGGGAAAAAACCTGCTCGAAGGCGGGCTCCTGGTTGTCGCAGTTCTGCTCCTCCTCCTGGGAAATCTCCGGGGCGGCCTGATCGTGGCCTCCGCAATCCCCCTGTCGATGCTGTTCGCATTCACGGGAATGGTGCAGGCAGGGATTACGGGGAACCTCATGAGCCTGGGGGCCATCGATTTCGGCTTGATCGTGGATGGCTCGGTGGTGATGGTCGAAAACATTCTGAGAAGGCTCGCGGGCACGACCGCGGCCCCGGCAGAGCGGCTGCGGGCCGTCGGCAAGGCGGCGAAGGAGGTCAGCCGTCCCGTCGTCTTCGCGGTAGGCATCATCCTCATCGTCTACGTTCCCATCCTGACTCTGACCGGAATCGAAGGCAAGATGTTCCGTCCCATGGCATGGACGGTGGTGTTCGCGGTGGCCGGATCGCTCCTGCTGGCGTTGACGCTTGTTCCGGTTCTTTGCTCGCTGGCATTCCGCGGAACGATCCGCGAGGGAGAGACCTGGCTCCTTCGGCTCGCGCACCGCGCCTACGAGCCGACCCTGGCGTGGGCCATGGACCGCCCGCGCACGGTGGCGTTGCTCTCCCTGGGAATCTTCGCCGCCTCCCTGGGCGGGTCCGCATGGCTGGGGGCAGAGTTCGTGCCGCGTCTGGATGAAGGCGACCTGGTCATCCAGGCCTCGCGTCTGCCCAGCGTTTCGCTGACCCAGTCGCTGGCCTCGACCACACAGATCGAGAAGGCCCTGCTCCCTTTTCCGGAAGTGCGCACCGTCGTCTCCCGCACGGGAAGTCCGGAAATCGCGACCGACGTGATGGGGATCGACCTCTCCGACATCTTCGTCATCCTGAAGCCGCGCCATGAGTGGCGGCGCGGGATGACCCGCGAGAGGCTGGTCGCGGAGATGCACCAGGCCCTGGAAAAGGCGGTACCGGGCAACGTGTTCGGCTTCACGCAGCCGATCGAAATGCGCTTCAATGAGCTCGTGGCCGGCGCCAAGAGCGATCTGGCGGTAAAGCTATTCGGCGACGATCTGGAGGTTCTATCGACGAAGGGACGCGAGCTGGCCCACATCCTCGCGGGAATTCCCGGCGCCGAAGACGTGAAGGTGGAGCAGACCGCCGGGTTGCCCATGGTGCGCGTGCGCGTGGATCGGGATCGCATCGCGCGCCTCGGAGTGAGCGCCGAGGAGGTGCTGGCGGCAGTGGAGGCGGGCCGCAGCGGCAGGGTGGTGGGCAGCGTGTTCGAGGGACGAAGGCGATTCGACATCGTGGTCCGATTCGAGGAAGAGGTCTCAGCGGATCCTCAGGCCCTCGCCGCGGTTCCCATCGGGGCTCCCGGCGGGCGGCAGATCCCTCTCTCTCAGCTCGCCGACATCATCCTCGAAGAGGGTCCGGCCCAGGTCAGCCGCGAGCAGTTCGGGCGGCGCATTCTGGTCGAGGCCAACGTCCGTGGCAGGGATTTGGCCGGGTTCGTGGCCCAGGCTCGCCGTGAGGTGGCCTCGCGGCTGCAGCTTCCGTCAGGCTACTACGTGAACTGGGGCGGGCAGTTCGAGCATCTGGAAGCAGCGACCCGAAGGCTCGCCCTCGCCGTGCCACTGTCGTTGTTCCTCATCTTGGCGCTGCTGTACTCCGCCTTCGGCTCGACGCGTTCGGCCCTGCTCATTTTCCTCAACGTCCCGATGGCGGCCACGGGCGGCATCCTGGCGCTTCTGGCACGGGGCATGCCGTTCAGCATCTCGGCAGGCGTGGGCTTCATAGCACTGTTCGGTGTGGCAGTGCTCAACGGCGTCGTCCTGGTGTCCTTCATGCGCAGCCTTCAGGAGGAGGGGCTTGCCGCCGAGGAGGCGGCACGCAGGGCGGCGCAGGTGCGTCTCCGGCCGGTGCTCACGACGGCGCTGGTTGCCAGCCTCGGATTCTTGCCCATGGCGGTGGCCACCGGCGCCGGCGCGGAAGTTCAGAAGCCCCTGGCCACTGTGGTCATCGGCGGGTTGGTGACCTCCATGCTCCTGACCCTGCTGGTCCTGCCCGCGCTGTATCGCTGGTTCGCGCCGCCCCGGCCGGCGGCTGAGGCATGAAGACAACGCCGGAAGGATGGGTTTAGCGGGAGGCGGGCGTGGCTGAGACGGGGGCCTGGTTCGCGCTCAGGCAGCAGGCGCCCCGCGGAATCGGCTTGCCGTGAGGGCAGAATTTGGGGTGGCCCAGGAAGGAGCAGATGGAGTCGGTCATGGCCGGCGAGAGGATGTGCTCGAAGACGCAGGCCTCCTTTTCCACCAGGTGCTCCTGCATCTGAAAGGTGTGGGTGAACAGGGTCTCGGCCAGCCGCTGGCGGCGGATGAGGTTTTCAGCGCGCTCGTGCCCGGACGCCGTGAGATCCAGCCCGGGTCCGGGAGCGAGGATTCCCAGCCCGCGCATTCGATTCAGAAGCGCCGGCGTGGCGAGTCGGAAGCCCCGGCCGCAGATCTCATGCGCGGCATCGTCTCCTTCCAATTTCATCCAGAGGTATTCCAGCACCTCGTCCAGGTCTTCTTCCGTTTCATCGCCGGTGAGGAACTCGCCCGCCACACGCCCGTGCTCCAGCTGGATCTGCCGGTCCGCCAGTCTCCCCACGGTGGCGTCATGGGTCACCATGACGACGGTCTGGCCGCGCCGGTGCATTTCCTGGAACAGCTCCAGAACCGCATGCTCGTTCGCCTCATCCAGCGAACCGGTGGGCTCGTCCGCCAGCACCAGCTTCGGGCGGTTGATGAGCGCCCGGGCGATGCAGACGCGCTGCTTTTCCCCGCCCGAGAGCTGCGACGGGAGGTGCTGCAGCCGATCCCCCAGGCCGACGCCCTGAAGGGCCCGGGCCGCTTCACCCTCGTCGGCCAGGCTGTGCAGGTATTGCGCCAGCATCACGTTCTCCACCGCGGTCAGATAGGGGATGAGGTGGTACTGCTGAAACACCAGTCCCACCGACTCGCGCCGATAGCGGATGCGCTCCGGCCGGCTCAGCGCGAAGAGATCCTGCCCATCCACGACGATCCGCCCCTCGTTGGGAACGTCCAGCCCGCCCAGCAGGTTCAGCAAGGTGGTTTTTCCGGAGCCGGAGGGACCCATCACGGCCAGCCATTCCCCGGAGCCAATTTCCAGGCTCACCTGGTCCAGCGCTTTCACCTGCCGGTCGTAACGGCGCGTCACCCGTTCCACCAGGACGAAGGCCATCAATTTCCCCTCAGAGCATCGGCGGGCTGGATGGTGAGCGCGCGCCGCAGCGGAATGAGCAGCGACGTCCAGCAGATCGCCAGAGAAAGTGCCAGCACCGCCGGCACGATCTCGAGTCTCGGGGTGGTGGGCGTGCCGAAGAGCTGCAGCCCCACCAGCCGGGCGGTCCCCAGCCCTAACAAAGTTCCTGCCGCCGCCCCCAGCAGCGCCAGGAGAGTCACTTCGCCCAGAAACATCAACAGGACCTCTCCGTCACCTGCTCCCAGCGAGCGCATCAGCCCGATCTCCGGCTCCCGCTCCAGCACCATGAACAGCAGCGTCGTCATCACGCACAAGCCGCACAGGAGAAAAACCGCGACGGAGAGGGAGACCGCCAGGCGGTCCAGCTTCCCCAGCAGCGCCCCCTGGGCCGAGGCCACCTGCCAGAGGACGCGGGCCTGAGATCCGGGTACGGCTCGCTCGGCGGCGCGGGCGGCGCGCACCGCGTTGGAGGCGCCACCGCCGACCGACAGCGCGGCAAGCGAGACCCGTCCCGTCATCCCCAGCGCATCTTGCAGCGCTCCGAGCGGCAGGAACAGCTCTTCATCCTCGGACTCCCCGGTCGCCAGAAGGCCTGATACCGCGCAGTTCCGCCGGGTCGAGCCGGTGGCAATTTCTGCGGTGGAGCCCGCAGTGAGCCCCAGCCGGCTGGCGAGGGAAATGCCCAGGACGCACCCGTCGCCTGAGTCAGCTGGCCAGGCTCCTTCCAGTTTCCAGGAGGGATTCAGCCGCGGGAGCGTCGCGAAGTCGGCGCCCACCAGCGTCGCTTCCTCCCAGTGGCTTCCGCCATCAGCCCTGCGGAGCCGGCCGCCGGCCAGGAGCAGGCCGGAAACCTCCGTCTCAGGGGGGAATCCCTCGCCGCGCAACAGCTCGCGCAGCGCCACGATGCGGGAATGCTCCAGGGTCGCGGGAAGGGCTCCCTCGGAAGGTGCCAACAATACGTTGGGGCCAAATCCCTTCAGCTCGCTGGTCATCTTGAGCTTCAGATCAGCGCGCAATCCCAGCAGCGTAGCGGTCAGGGTCGCGGCCACGGTCACGGCGAGCAGCGCCACAAGGAAGGAGGTGTGCCTTAGGGAGAGCGAGCGCAGCAGGAAGCGCGCCGAAGTCCGGATGCGACGCGGATCGATCGAGAGCTTAGAGGCCACGGAGCATCTCGAAGGGACGCAGGCGCAGCAGCCGTCGGGCCGGCAGGAGGCACCCCAGAAACGTGATGGTCAGGGCCGCCGCCACCGCCAGCGGAACGGAGAGGGGACGGATCGACACCGCCGATCCGAACAGCGACCATGAAAGCCAGCGGGAGAGCAGCGCCCCGGCGCCCGCCCCCGCGAGCCCACCCAGGACTCCCAGGATTCCCGCTTCGGCCATGAGCAGGCTCACCACAGCCAGATTGCCAGCTCCCAGCGCCTTCAGCAGGCCGAACTCCACTCGGCGCTCGAGGACCGCCGCCGTCAGAGCGCTGGTCACGGCCAGCGCCGCCCCCAGGGCCGCCATGAGCGCCAGCAGCGTCATCAGCGAGCCGACGCGCTGCAGGATTTTCCCTTCCGAGTCGGCGACCCGGCGTACCACTCGAACCTGCGCGGCCGGCACCGCCCGGCCGATCTCGTAGGCGATGGAGGAGACGAACGGCGTGCACGACCACTTCTCGAACTCGGCGGGCGGCAGATCTCTCGGGTTCTTCCCGAGTCGCTCGTAGACGGCATTCTCCGGGGTGGTCAGCGCGCTCACCGGGATTCGCGACACCTTTCCAGTGAGCCCGGTGATCCGCCACGCCGTCTCCAGAGGCACCAGGATCGCATCCTCCTCGCCACCTCCGCTGCTGAGCACGCCGGTCACGGTGAGGATGGCGCGATCCGCCTCGCCGACGACTTCCAGCTTCGCGCCCGGCTGGAGCCCCAGCCGAGCCGCCAGTCGCATGCCCAGCAATGCCGGCGGCAGGTTGGGCAGGATTTGCCCGGGGTCGAAATCCTCCGGCCAGCTTCCCCGCACGCTCCAGGTCGGATTCAGGCTCTTCAAGCCGGTGATGAAGGACTCTCCGGACTCGAGGCGCGTCTGGCGCTCAAACCAGGTGCCGACCAGCAGGGCGCTCGTCCCACCCACCTTCACCCGCGCCTCCAGAACCGGCGCGAGGGCCAGGACGTTGTTCTTCCAGAAGTTGTCTTTGACCTTGATAAGGTCACCCGCGCTCAGGTAGGCGGGGAGCCGCAGGTCCGTCACATCCTCGCCCGCCATCCGAACCGGTCGGCTGCCTTCCGAGGGGAGGACCACCAGGTTGGCGCCGAACGCCTTCAACTCGCGGGCGACCTTGTCCCCCACGTCCAGCGCCATGTCCGCCAGCGCTGCCGCCGCGGTGGTCCCCAGGGTCACGGCGGCCAGCACGACAAGCTTGCGGCGCTTCTGCCGAAAGAGGGAATCGCCCAGGATGCGAAGGAACACGACTCCTCCGGATTCAGTTGACCGTCGGCGGCGACACGATGGCCGGCGTGGAGCGGAACATCTCGAGGCGCTCCTTCAAGTCCGTCACGCTCATCACCAGCTCGTTCCCCTCGTCCCGGTGGGGAAGGGGAATGGGATTGCAGCCACCTCCCACTCCCAGTGTCGTCCGGTTGATGTCGGCGGCGCAGGCGAGGCACACCAGCCGTCCCTTCAGCTCCACATAGCCGCTGGCCCCGCACACCTGGCAGGCGTCGAACGCGGGGGTGAGCTTGCCGTCGGTCTGCACCACGATGAATCGGACCACGGTGCCGTCCAGTGAGACCCCGAAACGGTGCAAGTGGCCGTCGTCGAGGCCTGCCTTGGAAAGCCGAACTTCTCCGCCCTCCCCCTCGGCGAGCAACGCCGGCGGATCGATCCCCCGGGGCAGCCGGGAGAAGGCATAAGAGACGGTCAGGGAAGCGATGATGACCGTGCCCGCCGCGGCGAACAGGCGGCGCCAGAGCGTCTCGCGTCGGAGGCTGGCGATGGCCAGGCGGCGCTGGGGACCCTCCAGTCCCTCGGCCGCCTTGCGCTTGCTCTTCTCCTCGCGGCCCGGCACCAGCAGGATGATCAGCGGCAGCGCCAGCAGCGACACGATTATCAGGACGTCATTCTTGACGATGGGGCCGATGAGGCGCATCTCCTCACGACCCACCGGCAGGCTGCCGCGCTCTCCGAACTCGTGCAAGCCACCGATGAGCAGCTGGGCGGCCAGAAGCAGCAGCACGATTTCCGTGACCTTGAAGAACCGCCCCAGATCGACGCGCACCGTTCCACGGACGAAGGCGAAGCCGAACAGCACCGCGAGGACCAACCCCAGGATCCCGCCGAACCAGGCCAGCAGCGAATCGGTGGTGAGCTTGATCGCGCCCAGGAAGAGGATCGTCTCCACGCCTTCGCGCAGGATGAGCAGGAACGTCAAAAGGAAGAGACCTGCCGCCACCGCTCCGGAAGAGCGCGAAGTGAGGGCCTCCACCCGCTGCTCGATCTCCCGCTTGAGCCCCTTCGCGGTGCGCCACATCCAGTAAACCATCGAGGCGACGAAGAGCGATCCCAGGAGCATCAACCAGCCTTCATAAGCCTCCTCGGAAATCCCCAGGCGAGCGAAAAGGACGGCGCAGACCACGCTGGCGGCAATCCCGGCTCCCAGCCCCTGAAAGACGGAACGATTGAGCTTTTCCCGGCCCGTCTTCTTCAGGTAGGCCAGGATGATGCCGACCACCAGGGCGGCCTCCACGCCCTCACGCAGGGTAACGACCAGGGCCTCGAACATCAATGCCTCAAGAGGTGAGAACGGAACGAGCGGAGGTGCTGTCGGATTTGGAGCAGCCGGCGCAATGCCCACGCAGCTGGTGGGTGTGCTCCAGGAGCCGGAATTTCTTGCGTCGGCAGACGGCGGCCTGGATCCGCTCGATTTCGCGATTCTCGAATTCGATGATTCTCCCGCACCTCAGGCAGATCATATGGTCGTGGTGATGGCGCCCGAACATCGGCTCGTAGCGCGCCTGCCCCTTGGCCATGTCGATCCGATGGACCAGGCCCGCCTCCACCAATCGCGCCAGCGTCCGGTACAGGGTGGCAGGCGCAACCTCCCGGCCGCGGCGCCGGAAGTGGGCCAGCAGATCGTCGGCGGTAAAGTGCCCCCGGACGGAGAGGATCTCCTCGAGAATGGCCCGGCGCGAGCGGGTCATCTTCAGGCGGTGGCTGGCTAGATAGCTGGCGAATCGTCCGGCGGCGTCCATGGCCCCTCCCGGAAAAATTGATAACCGTTCTCAATTATGAGTCTTCATTATCAGGTCCGGCGAAGGGTGTGTCAAACCACATCCAGGGGTTCGCGTTGGTGTCCGCGGGCGGACATGGATTGCTTCCGTTCGCTTGTGCTGGACGGCGTCTTCGATGGGGATCTTCGGGGCCGGGCGAAGTTCCTCTCTACCGCTATTCTTTAGTTGTGCGCGCCCGGATTCACAGCGATTTCGCGGCTCTTGTCCTGGCCCCCGGCCTTCACCGAAGGTGCCACTCCGAGGGTGACGATGCCGTAGCCTTGGGCGAAGAGGACGATTTCATCGCCGGGGAGGCCGTCCAGATCGCCGGAGGCGAGAATCGGCTGGCTTCCCGAGTCGTTGAGCTTCAACGAAAGGCGCGGCTTCCCGTCCTGAGAATAGATGGAGAGGAATCCGGGCGAGGCAACGAGGATTTCCGTTTCCCCTTTCTTCGTGAAGTCGTTCAGCAGCCTTACCTCGGGGCCGTCAGGAAGGGTGAACAGGTCCCGGGAGCTTTTCCCTCCTCCGATTCTTCCCGCAAGAACCGATTCGGCCGGCGCGCTCGCCCCCGAATCGGAGAGCTTTCCCCGTTGCCCCAGCACCTGGATCCGATTTCCCTCGTGAACCAGGAAGCCTCCTCCCGGATTCGGCACGACCGACTTGAAGTCGAGCAGCGGCGGCGTGCTCCAGAGTTTTCCCAGGACCGCCCGGCGGGCCACCACCGAAGCTCCTTGCTGCAGGACGATCTCACGCGCTCCATCGCCGTCCAGGTCCTGCGTCCACACGCTGCGAATCTCAGCGGACGAAGGAGTGCTCCAATACTTCTGACCCTCCGAGTCCACCAGAGCGATCTGTTTTTCCCACCCCAGGATCCATTCGATCTTTCCATCGCCGTCGAGATCGGATCCCTCCAGGAAGGTCGGCTCTTCGGCGCTCATCCCGGTCGCCTGGAGTCCTCCGATGCTCGCATTCCGCCGGAAGATTGGCACCTGAATACTCACGTCGGCCACCCCGAGAGGTTCACCGCTCCTGGAGAACCGTCGCA
>Ga0137425_1000102_pt1 | contig 28462 bp, 25 predicted proteins | sample EasRivERMZT640_2_FD_102318 | JGI IMG/M metagenome (GOLD analysis project Ga0137425, IMG submission 102318) | Soil microbial communities from meander-bound floodplain in the East River, Colorado, USA - East River MetaG ERMZT640_2 | ecosystem: Environmental > Terrestrial > Soil > Floodplain ...
CTCCGCCGTGACGCGCGACCCCATCTGCTGATGAAGGAGCTGGCCCGCTGGCTCGAATCTCAAGAGCTCAGCGATGCCAAGGACCAAAGCCGGGATTGCCTTCCGGCAATGCGCCCCGTCCCGGCGCGCGGGCGCCTGGGATGAGAATCCTGCTCGCCTATCGCTGCCAATATGGCGGCCGCAATGATTTCTACACGCGTCAGATGCCGGTGGGGCTGGGGACCATCAATGCGGTCCTGAGGACCGATGGTCACGACTCCCGGCTGGCCAACTTCAGCCGCACCCCCTGGGAGGAAGTTCGGCGCACCCTCCGGAAATTTCGCCCGAAGGTTCTGGGAATCTCGCTATTCACTTTCAACCGTGGAGCGGTGCTGCGGCTGGCCCGCCTGGCGCGGCAGCTGGATCCCAAACTCTTTATTGTCGCCGGGGGGCCGCACGCCACCCACCTGGCGGAGCATGTTCTCTCCCGCAACCCCAGTGTGGATGCCGTAGCCCTCGGGGAGGGCGAGGAGACCATGCGGGATCTGGCCCGCGCCCTGGAAGCCGGTGGAAACCTTAAGGAGGTCGCGGGCCTGGCCTATCGAGAGGATGGTGGAATCGTACGAACAGCGCCCCGCCCGGTGGTGAGTGATCTGAGCGCTCTGCCCCACCCCGCCGCGCACTATGAGAGCTTCGGTGTCGACCGCTTCTCCCAGTTTGAATTCCTCATCACATCACGGGGATGTCCCGCGCGATGCACCTTCTGCTCCACTCCGGAGTTCTGGGGCACGCGGCTGCGCTACCGCAGCGTTGACCACGTGCTGGACGAGTTGCGCTTTCTTCAGGAGCGCTTTGGTCACGTCACGGTCTCCTTCCGGGATGACACCTTCACGGTGGACAAGAAGCGCACCGTCGAGCTTTGCCGGCGCATCCTCGACTCGGGCCTGCACCTGCTCTGGGACTGCCAGTCCCGGGTCAACGCCATCGACGAAGAGCGACTCGTCTGGATGCGGCGCGCCGGCTGCCAGCACATCCAATATGGAGTGGAGTCGGGCTCCCGCACCATCCTCGACAAGCTCAACAAGGGAATTCAGCTGGAGCAGGTGGTTCAGGCTTGTGAGCTGACGCGGCGCGTCGGGATGGATCTCTCCCTCTACCTCATTACCGGCGTTCAAGGGGAGACCGAAGCCGACATCCAGGCGACGCTGCGGCTGATCCGGCAGGTGCGACCCCACGATGGCATCGTTTCGCCTCTGGTGGTTTACCCAGGCACCGCCCTTTACGAGGAAGCCAAGCGCCTGAAAGGAGTGGACGACTTTGTGTGGGAGCGCTCTCGGATGGAAGGGCTCCTGGTCAGGGACGATCCCGAGAGCATCCTCGCCTATCATCGCGTGGATACCTTGTTGAAAGAGGTGGCGGTCTCGAGCACCTATACGCTGGACGAGCGTCGCGCGCACAAGCGCGTGATTGGGCCGTCCGTGGCGCCCGCGCTTTCGTGCGGAGAGGCCCTGGAGGCCTCGGGAGATCGCCACGGTGCGAGGGTCGAATATCTCGAGGTTCTGGAGGCCCACCCCGGCAGTCTGTGGGGCCACCTGCGCCTGGGAAATCTTGCCGAGATGGAGGGCAATCCCTCCGGGGCTGCGGATCATTATCGCAAGGCGGTGGCCGCAGTTCCCCGCTATCACCTGGCGCATTCTCTGCTGGGCTCCGCGTTGCGCCGCATGGGAAAGCGGGCCGACGCCCTGACGGAGTTTCGTGCTGCGCTCCAACTCTACCCGTCCGACCGTATCGCGCGGCGCGGGCTGGCGCTGCTTCGGCGCGGCAGGTCCGCCGGTCCGAAAACCTTTCCCTCCCTGCGCAAGAAGCCCAGCACGGGGCTCACCGGCAGTTCCACCTGGCCTTCCTTCCTGCAGCATCCGATTCCCGATGGGCAATCCCGGCCCCCCGAGGCCGGCTCCGGAGGAACATGAGAAAGTCGCCGGGCTCCCTGGTCCTCATCGCCGGGGCGCCCGACGAAGGCGTCAGGCTGGACCGGTTTCTCAGGGAAAAAAGCGGCGTGCTGTCTCGAACCCGAGCGCGCGATCTACTTGCCGCTGGCGGCGTGACCATCAATGGCCATAGGGTGAAAATCGCCTCGCGACCCCTGCGTGCCGGAGATCGGGTCGAAGTGCATCCCCTCTCTGAAGAACGGCGGTCCGGCGCGCCACCGGGGATGGAGCCCTTTCGTGTGGTTCACGAGGATGCCGCGGTCATCGTCGTGGAAAAAGCGCCGGGAATTCTGGTGCAGCCCACTCCCCAGGGCGACCGGGGAACTCTCCTGGACCTGGTCTCCCGTCATTTGCGCAAACGATATCCTGAGGTGAAGTCCCCCTACCTGGGGCTGCTGCACCGGATCGATCGGGAAACCTCCGGTTTGCTGCTTTTTTCCAGGCGGGGCTCCGCCAACCGCATCCTGGCAGAGCAGTTCCGCGGCCACACCATTGCCCGGGAATATCTGGCCCTGGCCCGAGGCAGGCTTGCCGCAGACTCGGGCACCATCGCCGACCCTTTGGTCCGGTCATCCCCCCACGCCAGGCGCGCCTCCTCCCCCTTCGGCCGCGGCGAGGGCAAAGAGGCCATCACCCATTTCCGCGTGCTGGAGCGATTCGCGGCCGCGACCCTGCTCTCCATCACTCTGGAAACCGGCAGAACCCATCAGATCCGCATCCATCTGGCGGGCCGCGGCCACGCGGTCGTGGGCGACAAGATCTACGCTTCGACGGGGTCCTTTCCGCCCGACCCTCTGTTGGACCGCTTTCCCAGGCAGGCGCTGCACGCCTGCCGACTCGGGTTTACCCACCCGGGAAGCGGAGCGTGGCTGGAATTCGAGTCACCCCCGCCTGAGGATTTCGCGGGACTTCTGCGCGCGCTTCGCAAGGAGGGAAGGCCCGAACCACTCTCCCCCTCCCCTGCGTGAGACGCGGCGCCCCACAAGACCCGGGGCCGGCGAGACTTCACAGAGGGTGACGCAGATCATGGCGCCCGGGCCCCCTCGCGCCGATGATGCAAATCGCCACTTATCTCGAAGGAAAAGGAGCCCAGGCATGCCGGTCATCATTGAGCCATTTCGCATCAAAGTCGTCGAGCCGATTGCCCTCTTGAGCCGTGAGCAGCGCAGGCACCACCTCGCGGCCGCGGATTACAACCTGTTCGCCCTGCCTGCCGAGACGGTGACCTTCGACCTGCTCACCGATTCGGGAACCGTCGCCATGAGCGCAGCCCAGTGGGGAGCCATGATGGTCGGAGACGAGTCTTACGCCGGCTCCCGCTCGTACTATCGATTCGAGAAGGTGGTGAAGGATCTGACTGGCTACCGGCACATCATCCCCGTGCACCAGGGACGCGCCGCCGAGAGAATCCTCTTTCACCTGACCGTCAAGACCAACTCCATCCTTCCCAGCAACACCCACTTCGACACCACCCGGGCCAATATCGAATATGGGGGCGGAGAGGCCGAAGATCTGGTGGTGGAGGAGGCCGCCCAGACCTCCTCCGAATACCCGTTCAAAGGGAACATCGATCTGCAGCGCCTGGAAGATTTTTGCCGGAAAAATCTCGGCCGGATTCCCCTGGGAATGCTCACCATCACCAACAATGCCGGCGGTGGCCAGCCCGCCAGCCTGGAAAACATCCGCGGATGCTCCCAGGTCTTGCGCCGCCACGGCATTCCCTTCATCCTGGACGCCTGCCGCTTCGCCGAGAATGCTTATTTCATCAAGCTCCGGGAGCCGGGGCAGTCGTCGCGCTCCGTGGCCGAGATCGCCAGGGAAATATTCCGCCTCGCAGACGGCTGCACCTTCAGCGGGAAGAAGGACGGTCTGGTCAACATGGGAGGGTTCCTGGCGCTGAACGACGACACCCTGGCCTCGGAGGCCAGAAATCTTTTGATTCTCACCGAGGGCTTTCCCACCTATGGCGGATGCGCCGCCCGGGATCTTGAAGCGCTGGCCGTGGGGCTTGAGGAGGTCCTCGACGAGTCCTACCTGGAGTATCGCCTGGCCACGGTCCGCTATCTGGCCGATGGACTGGTTCAAAACGGAATCCCCACCGTAAGACCCCCCGGAGGCCACGCGGTCTTCATCGACGCCCGGAAATTCCTGCCTCACATCCCGGCCCGTCAGTACCCCGGGCAGTCCCTGGCCTGTGAGCTGTATCTGTGCGGGGGCATTCGCTCCTGTGAAATCGGCAGCGTCATGTTCGGCCGGCATGACGATGCCGGTCAATTCGTGGAGCCGCGCCTGGATCTGGTCCGCCTGGCGCTGCCTCGACGCGCCTACACGCAGAGTCATGTGGATCGGATCATCGAGATCGGCGGCGAGGTGGCGGCCATGAAGGATCAGATCAGAGGTCTGGACATGACCTACTCGCCCCCGTTTCTGCGGCACTTCACCGCGAAATTCCGGCCAACCAGCCGCTGATCTGCTTCTGCCCTCCGAGTGCAAGGTCGCCGCGGCGGAGGTATACTGCAGGCGTCGCGCCTTTCCAACGATGCGACGATGCGGCTTTGCGACGAGAGTCATGCTTCCTCAGGGAGGTGCCCATGAATGGGCGTCATTCCAGGATCACGCGGCCCCTCATCCGTGAGAACGGCTCCCTGCGAGCCGCCTCGTGGGACGATGCGCTGGACCGGGCAGCGGAGGGATTCCGCACGGCGGTGCAGCGCCGGGGCGGGAGCGGCTTCGGGCTGTTCAGCTGCTCCAAGGCTACCAACGAGGTGAACTATCTGGCCCAGAAGTTCGCCCGGGTGGCCCTCGGAAGCAACAACATCGACAGCTGCAACCGCACGTGACATGCCCCCAGCGTCGTCGGTCTGGCGACGGTTTTCGGGGCGGGCGGCGGCACCAGTTCGTATCGTGAGGTGGAGGAGGCGGACCTCATCATCCTCTGGGGTTCCAACGCCCGGGAAACCCACCCCATCTTCTTCCATCATGTTTTGAAGGGGGTGCGGCGCGGCGCGAAACTGTACGTCGTGGATCCCCGCCGCACCGCCTCGGCCGCATGGGCACACGGCTGGCTTGGACTGGACGTCGGCTCGGATATCGCCCTGGCGAATGCCATGGCCCGGGAGATTCTCCAGGCCAACCTGCAGCATGACAGGTTCATCGCGTCGGCCACGTCGGGATTCGAAGCGTTCCGCGCCAGCGTGCAGAGCACGACTCTCGAGGAAGGAGAGCGTCTCACGGGTGTTCCGGCCCCGCTCATCCGACAGCTGGCGCATGATTTTGCGCGCGCCGAAAAGGCCCAGATCTGCTGGACGCTGGGGATCACCGAGCATCACAACGCGGTGGACAATGTTCTCGCTCTCATCAATCTGGCCCTGCTCACCGGGCACGTGGGACGTTATGGGTCGGGCGTAAACCCCTTGCGGGGCCAGAACAACGTCCAAGGGGGCGGGGACATGGGTGCCCTCCCCAACAAGCTCCCCGGATTCCAGGACGTGGAAGATGCGGGGCTGCGCGGCAAGTTCGAGAAGGCTTGGGGGGCCGCGATTCCGCCCAAGAAGGGGTGGCACCTGACCGGCATGTTCGAGGCCATGGGGCGCGGTGAGCTGTCGAGCCTGTACGTAATCGGCGAAAACCCCGCCCAGTCCGAGGCCGATGCGCGGCACGCCAATCACCTGCTGGAGAGCCTCGACCACCTGGTGGTGCAGGACCTCTTCCTGACCCGCACCGCCGAGATGGCCCACGTGGTCCTGCCTGCCGCCTCCTCCTGGAGCGAATCGGAAGGCACCGTGACCAACAGCGAGCGACGGGTCCAGCGCGTCAGAAAAGCCATGGACCCTCCTGGCGAGGCGCGGCAGGACCTGGAGATCCTTTACGAGCTCGCCCGACGTCTCGGGCACGATTGGGGTCGCCCTTCCGCTGAGGCCACGTGGAACGAGCTGCGTTCCCTCTCTCCCATGCACGGCGGCATGTCCTATCGTCGACTGGAGGAGATGGGCGGCATCCAATGGCCCTGCCCCGACGAGAGCCATCCCGGGACGCAATACCTGCATGCCCGACTCTGGGCTGAGCCAGTGGAAGGACCGAGGGCACCCTTCAGCGTCGTCCGATTCGAGCCTCCCGTGGACGAGCTGACCGAGGAATTCCCCATCCGGCTCACCACCGGGCGCCGGCTAGACTCTTTCAACACCGGCGTCCAGACCCGCGCCTATGCGTCCCCCCTGAGGCGGGGTGAGACGCTGGATATCTCCCCTGAGGACGGCCGGCGCTTCGACGTGGCGGAAGGCGAAGTCGTGCAGGTGTCTTCACGGCGAGGGCAGGTGCTCGCCCCCATCCGCTACGACCCTGGCTTGAGGCCCGGTCTCGCTTTCATGACCTTTCATTTCCCCGAGCAGGTCGAGACCAATCTCCTCACCATCGAGGCGAACGATCCCAAGTCCGGCACGGCAGAATTCAAGGCCAGCGCCATCCGGATCGACAAGCTCGAGGCAACCCCCGGGGCCGACCGGAGCGAGAAGGCATGGACATCTGCCTGAGCCCGGAGCAGGCCTCCGCCGACGAGCGGGAAGCGGTCGATTCGCTCCTGGGATCGGTTAGCCGTTTCCACGCGGGGCGATTGGGGCGCGACCGCCTCCTCCCCGCGCTTTGGGCTGTTCAGTCGCGAGTCGGGTGGGTGAGCGAAGGAGCGTTGAACTACATCTGCCAACGGCTGGATGTGGCCCCCGCCGATGCTTACGGCGTGGCCAGCTTCTACCGGATGCTCTCCCTGACGCCACGCCCGCACACCGTAGCGCACATCTGCGAAGATCTGGCCTGCCGGCTCAAAGGTTCCGAGGAGCTTTGTCGGGAAGCGGAGGCGCAACTGGGTTCTCCCGCCCCGGTACATCAACCGAGCAGCAGCCCCTGGCAGAGAAGCGCCTGCCTGGGACAGTGCGACCATGCCCCGGCGATCCTGGTGACCCGAAGCGGCAAGGACACGCGGGACCAGGTCCTCGGCGAGGCAAGTCTGCCCCAGCTCCTTGCCGCCGTTACCGGGCACTCCCTGTCCCCTCCGCCGGCGACGACCCAGAAGATTCCTCAACAGGGAGAAACGGGCCTCCGGCTGCTGCGTCGGGTGGGGGTGATCGATCCGACGAGTCTTGCTGACTACCGAGCCCAGGGCGGTTACCGGGCTCTCGCCAAGGCATTGGAGATGGGGAGCGAAAAAGTGATTGGTGAAGTGAAGGAGTCGGGGCTATTGGGGCGTGGAGGCGCGGCATTCCCCACCGCCAGAAAATGGGAGGCGGTTGCCCAGTCCCCCACCCGCCCGCACTACCTGGTTTGCAACGCCGATGAATCCGAGCCTGGCACGTACAAGGATCGAGTCCTGCTGGAGGAGGATCCCTTCAACCTCATCGAGGCGATGAGCATCGCCGCTTTCGCGACCGGCTGCGAGGTCGGCACCATCTATGTCCGCGGCGAATACCCGACCGCCAGGGAGCGCCTCGAAAAGGCCCTGAACCAGGCGCGGGCGGCGGGGCTTCTGGGGGAGCAGATTCTCGCCACCGGACTGACGTTCGATCTGGAAATCAGGCAGGGCGCCGGCGCCTACATCTGCGGTGAGGAGACGGCGCTGTTCAACTCGATCGAAGGCTACCGTGGAGAGCCGCGGAGCAAACCACCCTTCCCGGTCACGGCGGGTCTTTTCGGAATGCCTACGGTCATCAACAACGTCGAGACCTTCGCCAATATCCCCGATATCGTCCTGCAGGGGGGCAAGAAATTCGCGACTCGGGGCACCAAGGAATCCACTGGAACGAGGCTGTTTTGCCTTTCAGGAAGCGTCGAGCGGGCCGGGCTGTACGAAGTGCCCCTGGGGACGACCCTGGGAGCCTTGCTCGAGATGGCTGGCGGGGTTTCCGGCCAGCGACCGTTGCGCGCCATTCTCCTGGGGGGAGCGGCTGGCAGTTTCGTGGGGCCCGGCGAGTTGGGCCTGCCCCTCTCATTCGAAGCGACCCGCGCAGCCGGCGCCACGCTGGGATCCGGCGCCGTCATGGTGTTCGACGAATCGGTGGATCTCAAAGACGTTCTCCTGCGCATCGCCGCATTCTTTCGGGAGGAATCGTGCGGCCAATGCGTCCCTTGCCGGGTCGGAACGGTCCGGCAGGAGGAGATCCTGAGCCGTATGCTGAAAGGCGATGCGGCTCCGGGCCCGTCGGAGTTGCAGACGCTGTCGGAGATCGCCCAGGCGATGCGCGACGCTTCCATCTGCGGGCTGGGCCAGACAGCCGGCGCGGCGGTGCAGTCGGCCCTGACCCATCTCGTGCTCCCGCCCAGAGGTGCCAGGTGACTGCCGCAAAAACTCAACCGACCGTGGAAATCACCCTGAACGGCACGCGCCGACAGGTGCCGCAGAGCATGACTCTGCTGCAGGCTTGTGCGGAGGCCGGGATCGAAGTTCCCACCCTTTGCTTCCTGCAGGGTATGACCCCTGCCAACGCCTGCCGAATCTGCGTGGTGGAGGTGGAGGGCTCCCGGGTGCTGGTTCCCGCCTGCTCGCGCCAGGTCGAGCGCGGCATGATCGTGCACACGGAAAGCGAGCGGGTGCAGCTGGCGCGACGCCTGGTGATGGAATTCCTGGCCTCTTCGGTGGACCTTTCCCTTTCGGAGAGGGCGCAAGAATATCTCAAAACCTACGCTGCCCGCCCCGGGCGTTTTGCGGAAGCGGCGGGATCTCCCCCTGCGACCGTGGCGCAGAGCGTCAAGGTGGACAACGATTTGTACGTGCGCGACCTGTCCCGCTGCATTCTCTGTTATCGCTGCGTGGACGCGTGCGGAGAAGAGGCTCAGAACACCTTTGCCATTACCGTGGCCGGGCGGGGCTTCGAAGCCCGCATCGCCACCCAGTTCGACCATGCCCTTCCCGATTCGGCGTGCGTGTTCTGTGGCAACTGCATCGGCGTTTGCCCCACCGGGGCTCTCATGTTCAAGAGCGAGCATGACATGCGTCAGCAAGGCAGGTGGGACGAGTCCTCCCAGGTCAAGACGGAGACCATTTGCCCGTATTGCGGAGTGGGCTGCGCCCTGACCTTGCACGTGCAGGACAATCGCATCGTGAAAGTCACCTCTCCCGCGGACCACTCGGTGACCCAGGGACACCTCTGCATCAAGGGGCGCTTCGGATTCGAGTTTGTCCAGGCTTCGGACGACAAGAGCTGATTCAGATCCCGGCCGCACGCACGGGGTTCGCCAGCGTGCCGATCCCCTCGATGCTGATCTCCACCGTGTCGCCGTCGGCCAGCGCCCCGATGCCGGCCGGGGTGCCGGTGGCGATGACATCGCCTGGAAAGAGAGTCATGACGCGGGAAACAAATGAGACCAGGAACGCGGGCGAAAAAATCAGCTCCCGGGTGCGGGAGCTCTGGCGCAGCGTGCCGTTGACTCTCCCCTCAATGCTGAGATCCGCGGGATTCAGCTCGGTCTCGATCCAGGGGCCCATCGGTGCGAAGCTGTCGAACCCCTTGGCGCGGGTGAATTGACCGTCACGGTCCTGCAGCTCCCTGGCCGTCACATCGTTGAAGCAGGTGTAACCGAGTATCGCCGCTCCCGCGTTCGCCACGGCGAGATTTCTCGCTTGGCGACCGATGACGATGGCCAGCTCCGCCTCGTGGTCCACCCGTCCCACTCCAAGCGGCAGCAGGATGGGGTCCCCCGCAGCCACCACCGCGGAAGGGGGCTTCAGGAAGAGCAGAGGCTCCAGGGGGAGCGGCTTGCCGCGCTCGCGGGCGTGATCCTTGTAGTTGAGCCCGATTCCCACGATCTTGCCCGGAGCGCAGGGTGACAGCAGCTTCGCGCCTTCCAACATCTGGGAGGGACCCTCCGGCTGGATCACCGCGGGGAAATCTCCCCGCAGGGGCCAGAGGCGATCCTCCTCCACTCTGCCGGCGATCGGTTTTCCATGGATGAGATAGCGGGCTAGCTTCAAGCCACGGCCTCCTCTCGGGGCATCTATACCAGAGGCCGTGCCGCGTCGCAAGAACTGGCGTGATCAGGAGTGGGGGTCGCGCTCGAAGACAAAAAAACACGACCCGGACGAACCGAAGAGCCCCTCTTTCTTGCCGGGAACCACGCCCGCGAAGCGATACCCCTTGCCGCTCCACTGCTTGAGCAAGTCCTCTATCTGCTGCGCCCCGTTCCCATCCAACTTCTCCCCTTCGACCCGGACGATTCGGAAATCCTGCTTGGCGCGCTTCGTGCCTCCTGGCGAGGAGGGAACGGTCTCGCGGATTTGGCCAGACTCGCTGCCCTTCTCCTGCTTCGCAGGGGGAGCCGGTCGGGGACTCAGGGAGGCATGGGTGGAGTTGGGGCTTTTCGTGCTCTTCTCACTCGCCGGCTTTTTCCCGGACTCAGAATCCGAAATCATCGGTGCCACCGGGACGGCAGCCTCGACTGGCGCCTTGGGCGGGGTGCCCGCAGCCCCCTTCTTGACACCAGCGGGCTCCGGGATGGGTACCTTGAGAATTACCGTCTGCGCCCCTACCTCGGATACCACCGTTGGCGGCTCAGCAGCGGCCATGACCTCCGGCTCCACCGGAATCTTGGCCGCAGGAGGGATGGATACCGAGGCCGTTCGCTCCTTGGGTGCTCTCGCGGATGCCGCCCGGACGGGAACTGCCGGCACGTTCTCCCCCGGTGCCTCCTCCATGGATGTAGGTGGGACCTCGCAATGGGCGACTCTCGGCGCCTCCTCCGCTTTGGTTGCCGGGGCATCGCTGGCAGACGTAATTTGAGCCGCTGCCGGCGCCGCATGCGGTACGACCACTCCCAGGACCCGGAACGCGAAGAACAGCTGGTAGACGCGCAGGGTGGAGAGCCCCGACTCCAGGGCGGCCTGCTCCATGGTGGTCGGCTTTGACTGCAGCAGGGTCAAGAGAGTTTTCTCATCTTCTCCCAGGGACAATTCCCGCAAGGCCTCCCGATGTTCGGGCGACAGCCGGTAGGGAAGCCTGATCTCCCCGGCCCCCTTCCGCAGAACGGACCATTTCTGTACCTGCCTGAGACCCGACAGAAAAACTTCCGCCGTGGAGAGGCGCAGCGTGATGGCCTCGCTCGAGGGGAAAGGTCCCGCTTCGAACCGGTAGAGACCGTCAGTCCAGGAAAAGAGGGAAAAGAGGATTTCCTTCACCTGCTCCCGGACCCAGCGCGGAAGGTCCTCGGCCGGAAGGATGCCCATCTCCACCAGGACCGTTCCCAAACGCTTCCCCGGACCCACCTGAAGGGCAGCCTCATCCAATTGCTGCCGCTGGATGATTTCCCGGGTCAACAGCAGCTCACCCAGCCGGTCGTCAGGATCCTTCGATGCCGCGAAGACGATGCTCCCGCCCTGCAGGTAGACTGATTTGTCCGCGGTCCCACCACTCAGACGCAGCACGCCGGTTTCGCGATTGTGGCAGAGCTCCGCAAGAATCTCGCAAAAGCCAACTTCCGCCAGGTTTCCTTCCCGCGACTGGGAAGTCTGCAAGTCTTCCTCCAAAATGGCGAAGCAACCCCCTCGAAGGGTCCACTGGGGTGGCAATATAGGTTCGGTGCGGTGGAAGTCAATCTTGCCCTCACTTCTAAGATACTGGCATTCAAGGGATAGGAGGGCTGAGGCGCGGGCTGGAGCAGCATCGAAGGGTTACGGCGGTTGGCTTGACGCCGATCCGGCCAGCCGCTAGAGTTCGCTGAAATATTGGATCATTTTCCGTCCGCTGAATTTTCGGGAGAAATCTCATGGATAACCCGCTCTCGGCATCCCCCTCCGCACGCTCTCCCCTCCCGCAGCTGGATGTGGAGGGAGCGGTGCTGGATCGATACGGTCACGGCGCACTGGCCACGGAGGCGGCGCTGTGCTCTCCCATCGACTATGACGGAAGGTACCTCAAGGCTCTACCCGATGAAATCCTCGAGAGGGACTATGGGTGCGGCGATCCCACCCGTTTTGTCCGTCCCGGCGAGACGGTGCTGGATCTGGGCAGCGGGGGCGGAAAGATCTGTTACATCATGGCGCAAATCGTCGGCCCTTCGGGACGGGTCATCGGCGTGGACTTCAATGACACCATGCTCGCCCTGTCGAGAAAATACCTCGACGAAATGGGACGCAGGCTCGGGTTCCTTAACGTCGAGTTCCTCAAGGGTAGGATTCAGGACCTGGCGTTGGATTGCGAGAAGCTGGATGACTATCTGGCGGCCCAGCCCATCCGTCATAGCTCCGATCTCCTGCGCGTCCGGCGCTTCGAAGAACCGCCGAGGGAAACTGCTGCGAGCCGTCCTCGGGCTGTTGCTGAGCCATGATCGTGGGCATCGTCGCTTCGCCGGCTGGCATCGTGAAGGCGCCCTCTTGAAGCCGCTGCACGTCGCGGTTCTGGGTGCCGGCCCCATCGGATTGGAGGCGGCCCTCTATGCTGCCACCCTGGGGCACGAGGTGACGGTGCTGGAGTCGGGGCGCGTCGGCGAGAGCTTGAGGCGCTGGGGTCACGTCAAGCTGTTTTCTCCCTGGGAGATGAACCACACCCCCCTGGGGTTGCGAGCCCTGCGGAGCGCCGGAACCGAGCCTGCTCCTGGCCCGGATGCACGCCTGACCGGCTTCGAGCATCTTCGGGATTACCTCCTCCCGCTGTCCGCTTGTCCCCCCCTTCGCGGCCGCATCTTCGAAGAGCATCGCGTCGTCGCGATTGGCAGGGAGGGACTTCTGAAGGGGGAGAAAATCGCCGATGCCACAAGGCTCGATGCACCCTTCCGCATCCTGGTCCGCATCGCCTCCGAAGAAAAGCTCTTCCGGGCCGATCGGGTCTTGGACACCACCGGTACTTATGGCTGTCCCAATCACCTCGGGTCAGGCGGAATTGCGGCGCCGGGAGAGGAAAGCTCCCGGGGGCGGATTTCCTACGAGCTGGATGACCCTCTGGGCCGGCACCGCGAACGGTACTCCGGCAAGCGCACGCTTCTGGTGGGGTGCGGCCACTCGGCGGCCACCTCCCTGAGTGCGCTACACAGACTTGTGGAGGAGGATGGCAAGACTGGCGTGCTTTGGGCTACCCGCAGCAGCGAGGAGCGTCCCTACCCGATGATTCACGAGGATCCGCTTCCGGGGCGTGCGGCACTGGTGGAGAATGCCAATCGCATCGCCTCGGAGCGCGCGGGCGGCATCCGGCGACTTGCCGGTCGGGAGATCGAATCGATGCGCACGCTCGAGGATGGCTCCCTGGAGGTGCTCCTGCGTTCGGCGGGAGGTGAGGAGCGCCACCAAGTCGACCGGATTCTGGCAAACGTGGGATACCACCCGGACCGCTCGCTGTACGCCGAGCTGCAGGTCCACGAGTGCTATGCCTCCTCCGGCCCCATGAAGCTGGCGGCCGCGCTGTTGTCCCAGGGGAGCGCCGATTGCCTTTCCATCGTCAGCCAGGGGCCCGAGACGCTGGTCAACCCGGAGCCGGGCTTCTTCATCCTTGGATCGAAAAGCTACGGGCGGAATTCTTCCTTCCTGCTCCGTGCCGGGTTCGAGCAGGTGCGGGATGTCTTTCAGCTCATCCAAGGTCGCAGCGAATTGGATCTCTACGCCTCTTCCGCGATCAGCCAGGTATGAGCGAGGATCGTCGGGCGACCTGTCCCTCGGTTCCCTTCCTCTCACTGGACACCCTCTGGTTCCAGGTTGCGGGCACCATCTGCAACCTGCATTGCACCCATTGTTTCATCGCCTGCTCTCCCCACAATCACAGCCACGGCATGCTCAGCCTTGAAACGGTCCGCCGCTACCTGAAGGAGGCGGAAGCGCTGGGCGTGAAGGAGTACTACTTCACCGGCGGAGAGCCGTTCATGAACCGTGAGCTGTTGCCAATCCTGGAGGAGACGCTACGGCTGGGACCGGCCACGGTTCTCACCAATGGGCTGTTTCTCGACGCCAAGCGATGCGCCAAGCTGCAGGCGCTGCAACTCGGCTCCGAGTACTCCCTGGACCTGCGAATCAGCGTGGACGGGTGGGGGCCCGACGACCACGATCGAATCCGCGGGCCAGGGACCTTCAGTCGGACGATGGCGGGAGTGCGGCGTCTCTGGGACGCCGGGCTGAACCCTGTACTGACGGTCACCGAGCTGGCGGAGGGGGTCGCGTCTGCCTCCGGCAGGGAGCGCTTTCTGGAGCAGCTTCGAGGCTTGGGAATCTCCAAACCCCGCCTGAAAGTGCTTTCCCTGTTTCGCCTGGGAGCCGAGGAGCGCCGCCAGCGAGGCTACCACCCCTGGGAGCGCCTGGAGCCGGACACGAAGGTGGATCCTGAACAATTGCAGTGCGGCAGCGGCCGAATGGTGACCAGCCAGGGCGTCTACGTCTGTCCCATCCTCATCGATGTTCCCGGCGCGCGCATGGGACAGACGCTTGTGGAGACACTCCGCCCCTTCGAACTGGCCTATCCCGCCTGCTATACCTGCCATGTGCAGGGCGTGACCTGTCGTACCTGAGGAGCTGCATGCCCGAGAGAATTGCGGTTTTCGGCGGCGTGTACAGCAATTATTTGGCGCTGGATGCGGCCTGCCGCGACGCGCTCCAAAGGGGCGCGGAGCACCTCTACTGCCTGGGTGATTTAGGAGCCTTCGGCCCGCACCCCGAGCGGGTCTTCCCCGTCCTGGAGGACTACCAGGTCGTCACGATCCAGGGCAACTATGAAGAGTCCCTCTCCACCGGTAGCCCCGACTGCAATTGCGGGTATACCGACCCGAGGGACAACTACTTCGCACAGATTTCATACGACTACACGGAGCGAAACACCTCGGCCGCCGCCAAGCGGTGGATGGCAACTCTGCCCAAGATGCTGCGGCTCGAGTTCGCGGGCCGGCGGGTCCTCATGGCTCACGGATCCCCTCGCCGTATCAATGAATTTCTTTGGTACTCCACGTCTCCGGTCCCCTTTCTCTCTCGCATGCTCGAGGAACATCGGGCGGATCTTCTCCTGGTAACCCACACTGGGCTGCACTGGCAGCGCCGCCTGCCGGGGGGCCGGGATGTGGTGAACGTGGGGGCCGTCGGCCGTCCGCCCAACAATGGAAGGACCGAGGTTTATTACGCCCTGTTGACCTGTCGAGAGAAGCTGGAGGTGGAGTTCGTGCCCGTGGCCTACGAGGCTGTGCGGCTGGCGCGCGAGATGAGGGAGGAAAAGCTTCCTGAGGAATTCGTCCAGACCATTCTGACCGGGTGGTGGACCACCTGCCTGGAAATCCTGCCGGCCAAGGAACGGGCAGCCGCGCGCTTCTGACCCGGTGAGCCCGAGTGGTTACTTGGCCCGCTCCAGGTATTTTCCCTCGGCGGTGTCCACGCGGATGGTCTCTCCCTCCGCGATGAATTGGGGGACCTGCACCACCAGGCCGGTCTCCAGGGTGGCCGGCTTGCCGCTGTTGGTGGCGGTCGCTCCCTTCAGTCCGGGATCGGTTGCCACCACCTTCAGATCCACCGTGATTGGCATCTCGATACCGACCGGGTTCCCATCGTTGAATTCCATCTGAATCTTGATGTTGGGAGTGAGGTAGAAAACGTTGTCCCCCAGAAGCTCCTCGGTCAGCGAAAACTGCTCGTAGGATTCCGTATTCATGAAGTGGTATCCACCGCTGTCCTTGTAGAGGAACTCCACCTCGTGCTGCTCGAGGCTGGCACGCTCCACCCGATCTTCCGACCGGAACCGGTACTCCAGGCTGTTGCCAGTCTTCAAGTTGCGGAGCTTGACCTGGACCATGCCGCGCCAGTTCCCGGGCGTGATGTGCTGGACCTTCATCACGCGGCAGAGGGTTCCCTCATGCAGGATCGCCATGCCGGGGCGCAGCTGTGTGGCCGAGATCATCCGGTCCCATCTCCTGGAATCCGCTCGTTGACAAGGGAGCATGACATTATACTGGGGCGCATGGTGACGGCGCAATGCCTTTGTTGACAGCGCCCTGGAGAGGGCCCTAGACTCACCGCCGCCGTGAAGCACCCTACCGGGACCCAGGATCTTCCCATCCGCCTATCCATTCATGCGGGCCTCACCGAGTCCATTCTCGTGGACTTCCTCCGGCGGGAAACCCAGCGCTCCGATCGCCGTGGTGCGGTGGTCGGGGTATCGGGAGGGATCGATTCCGCCGTGGTGCTGGCCTTGGCCGTGAAGGCCCTCGGTCCCAGATCCGTGCTGGGTGCGATTCTCCCTTATCGGACAAGCCACCCTTCCGGCATCCGGGACGCCGAGCAGCTGCTGCGGCGCCTCGGCGTTCGTCGCATTCAGAAGGACATCTCTCCCATGGTGGATGCCTATTTTCGGGAGTGCCACGGAGCGGACCGCCTGCGCCGAGGCAACAAGATGGCACGCGAGAGGATGTCCATTCTCTATGATCTGTCCGCTAGCGAACGGGCCCTGGTCCTCGGCACGAGCAACAAGACGGAGATGCTCCTGGGATACGGCACGCTGCATGGGGATCTGGCCTGTGCCTTGAATCCCCTGGGAGATCTTTACAAGACGCAGGTGCGGCATCTCGCCCGGCACCTGAAGATTCCGGCGCGTTTTCTCCGCAAGGCGCCCAGCGCCGGCTTTTATCCGGGACAGACCGATGAGCGGGAGATCGGGTATCCCTATCCCCTCCTGGATCGTCTTCTCTATTTTCTCGTGGACCTGCGCGGCTCGCGGGAGGAGGCTGTGCGCGCCGGTTTTTCCAGGCCGATGGTCCGACGCGTCCACGAGATGATCCGGCGCTCCCAGTACAAACGGCGCATGCCGCTCATCGCCAAAGTCTCGCAGCGCACCATCGGGGTGGATTTCCGCTATCCCCGCGACTGGGGGACGTAGCGTGGGGGTGAAATCCGGAACGCTCTACCTGGTCGCCACTCCCATCGGGAACCTCGAGGACATCTCGCTTCGCGCCTTGCGGATTCTGCGCCAAGTCCCGCGCATCGCCTGCGAGGACACGCGTCAAACTGCGAAACTGCTCCGTCATTATGAAATCTCTACGCCCACCCTCGCATTTCACAAATTCAACGAGCACTGGGTCCTGGACGCGATCCTCCAGCGGCTTCTGACAGGAGAGGACCTGGCACTGGTGACCGACGGAGGAACTCCCGTCATCTCCGATCCAGGATTCAGCCTGGTGCGCGCCGCCTCGGAAAAGGCGATTCCGGTGGTGCCGGTCCCCGGTGCATCGGCGCCGCTGACCGCCTTGATTGCCTCGGGGCTGCCCGCCGACCGTTTCCTCTTCCTCGGGTTCCTGCCCCATCGCAGCTCCCAGAGACAGAAGCTTTTCGAGGAACTACGGGATAGGCGGGAGACCCTGCTTTGCTTCGATTCGCCGCGCCGCGTCCGGCGAAGCCTGGAGGAGATGGCTGCCCACTGGGGAGACCGGCAGGCGGTGCTGTGCAGAGAAATGACCAAACTGCATGAGGAGTTTCGACGAGGTCGGCTGCGGGATCTGGCGTCCGGCCTCGAGGAGCACTCCGTCAAGGGGGAGATTACGTTGGTGGTGCAGGGGGCGGGAGAGACTCAACCGGTGGCGGAGGCGGATTTGGATCTGCGCCGGGAAGTGGAGGAAGCGATCGGGAGGGGACTCTCCCATCGTGACGCCGTCCGCAGTGTCGCCAAGCGCTTCTCGGTGCCGCGCCGGGAGGTCTATCGGATCTCCCGGCCCGGGCTCCCGAAGCGCGCGAGGCACCCTGTCGGTGAGGACGAATGAGAACCGGCCGATGTCTCAGGCAGGTGCCGGAGGTCGAGCCTCGGGCGACGCAGCCGTCTCTTTGCCACTGTGCTCGTATCGCAAGCAGCACATCAAGCGGCCGCACATTCCTGAGATCTTCGAAGGGTTCAGGCTGAGATTCTGCTCCTTCGCCATGCGAATCGAGACCGGGGCAAACTCCTTCAGGAAGCTCGAACAGCAGAGGTTCCTCCCGCACGGCCCGTAGCCGCCCTTGACCCCCGATTCATCGCGCACCCCGATTTGGCGCATTTCGATGCGGGTGTGAAACCGCTGTGCCAGATCGCGCACCAGCTCGCGAAAATCCACCCTGCCCTCGGAGGTGAAGTAGAAGGTCAGTTTTCGGCCGTCCAGCGTGTGATCCGCCGTGACGAGTTTCATGGGAAGCCCGCGCTGCCCAACGCGCTCTTTGCAATACCCCAGGGCTTCCTTCTCCCGGACCGCGTTCTTCCGATCCATTTCGGAATCCTGCGCGGTGGCCCGCCGGCGCACCCGCTTCATGCACCCCACGCCACAACCGCCGCGGATCCGGCTGGTGGCTTCTGAGACCGTCCCGAATCGCTCACCGTCGTCGCTGTCCACAACGACCGGTTCATCAATCTCCAGCTCGAATCCCTCCGAGCTGAAGTGCTCCGATTTCGCCAGATTGTGGAACCGGATTCCGACCACGGCCACTTCGCGGGCGCTCCCTACCGAGCAACCGCCGCATCCATGATCGGCACCCGCTTCTTCCAATTCCGCCATCGCGCTTCCCCCGCTTTCGCTTCTCGTGGCTGGCTTCCGCCGCCATGGTCGCGCCGGAATGCCGCGGCCGCAGCGACTTCCTGAAGTCATTCTTGTCCAGGGGAGGGGCGCTGTCAAGGAAGTCGTGGCGGCCTTTCCGGCTTTTCGGTTACCCTAAGTCGCGTCCCGCCCCCGGGCAGCTTCGCGGGGCGGGCCCTCGAGGGGGCTCGTGGCAGAAAAGGAAGAGATCAAGAATCTCGCGACCCATCGCCAGGCGACCCACAACTATTTCATCGAGGAGCGGATGGAGGCCGGGATGGTACTCACCGGCACGGAGGTCAAGTCGCTGCGGCTGGGCCGGGCCAATCTCAAGGACAGTTACGCGATTCTCCGCAAAGGAGAGGTCTGGCTGCTGAACTGCCACATCTCGCCCTATTCTCATGGAAACCTGCAGAATCACGACCCCTTGAGGGAGCGCAAGCTTCTGCTCCATCGGAATGAGATCCAGAAGCTCGACCGGCGACGCAAACTCTCGGGGCTCACCCTGGTGCCTCTGCGTCTGTATCTGAAAAGGGGGAGAGTCAAGGTCGAGTTGGCAGTGGCCAAAGGCAAGAAGCTCTATGACAAGCGCGAATCCATCAAGAAACGCGATCAGGATCGCGAGAACCGCCGGGGAGAATAATGGGAAGGTCCGTGCGTGGCTTTCTCCGGGAGGAGAGGATCTCCTGGACCAGCCGCCGGACCTCGTTGAGGTTGAAGGGCTTCTGGAGGTAGGGGGTGCGTGACTCCTGAAGAAAGCTCTGGGTATCCTGATTGGCCACGTCTCCCGTCGTGAAGATGATGCGACTCAGTAGAGCCGACTCGGATGCCTGCAAATGACGGTAGAGCTCCTGGCCGCTCATTCCGGGCATTTTCAGGTCGGAAATCACCACGTCGAACGATCCCGAGCTGAGTTTGCTGAGAGCCAGCCGGCCATTGACCGCTGTTTCGATCTGGTGACCGTCCATCCGCAGGACATCGTAGAGGATGTCCACGATGGAGGGCTCGTCGTCCACCACCAGAATCCGGGCAGTGTCCCCCGTTGTGGTGGGCAGCGCCAGCGCCGGCGCCGCATCGGCTTCGGCGGGTTTCTCCTCCGCCCCGATCCCCTCCTCGCCCTGCACCGGGATCTCCAGATGGAACGTGGTCCCCTCGCCCAGGCGGCTCTCTGCCCAGATCCTCCCGCGATGCTCCTGGATGATTCCATAGCATATGGACAGGCCCAGGCCCGTCCCCTGTCCTACTTCCTTCGTGGTGAAGAAGGGGTCGAAGATGCGAGTCAGGTTCTCCGGGGCGATCCCGGGGCCAGTGTCGGAAATCCCCAGCCGGATTCTCCCCTCGCGATACCGGGTCTGCACCGTTAGGACCCCGGAGCCCTTTAGTTCGCCCATGGCCTGCTGGGCGTTGTGCACGATGTTCATGAGGACTTGCTGGAGCTGGGAGGCGTCCGCCATGGTTCGAGGCAGGTTCCTCTGCAAATCCCGAGCAATCCGAACATTGTCGACCTTGAGCTGGTAGGCCTTCAGATCCAGCACGCTCTCCAGCATGGAGTTCAGGTCCACCGGGCGTTTCTGCGGCTTGTTCCGGCGCGCGAAGATCAGCAGGTTTTGCACAATGCGACGACAACGCTCCGCCTCGGACTCGATCTTGTCCAGGCCCCGCCGCACCTCCTCGGAGAGTTCCATCCGCAGAAGCAGCTGCGAGTATCCCAGCACCCCCGCCAGCGGGTTGTTCAGTTCGTGGGCAACACCAGAAACCAGCTGACCGACGACGGACATTTTCTCCGCCTGAACCAGCTGGTTCTGGGCTTCCTCGAGCTCCCGCGTCCTCTCCTGGACCATTTGCTCCAGCTGGAGATTGGTCTGCTCCAGCTCCTCCCGCGACTTCTGGAGCTTGAGGGTCATCTGGTTGAAGCTCTTCGCCAGCTCGCCTATTTCGTCTTGCGAGTCCACTCTCAGCAGCACATCCAGGTTGCCGCGTGTGATTCTTCGCGTTGCCTCCACCAGTTGATGCACCGGGTCCGCGATGATCCGCACCAGCAGGACGGTCAGCAGGATGCCGATGGCGATCACCACCAGGGTGGCGAATCCCAGCGCCCGCTCCAGCTTCCGGATGTCGCTGCGCATGCCGCGGGTGCTCACCCCCAGGTAGATGGTTCCGATTGCGTCCCGATCCCCCTCCCGTGAGGCGGCTGTTTCGGGGAGGAATCCGATCTCCTCCCCCACATGGACTTTGCTTTGAGTGCTTACCGGAGCCTGCAGCAGGTAGAACTCCTCGCGGCGCTCCGGCTCCCGGTAGAGGTACGGCTCTTCGGCACTGGCGTGACTTTCCCTCGGTCGGTGCGCTCGGGCAGCTCTCAAGCTGGACAGGGGGGGAACCTGGTACCCCTCCCTGGCGCGCGTGTAAAGCGGCTCCTCGTGATCGTCCAGGATCACCACAAACGCCACATCCTCGTCCCGCAGGATTTCCTGCGAGAGGGAAGCCAGCGAGTCTTCATTCCTGGTGAATACCCCCAACTCGGCATCGATCGTCAGGTTCCGAAGAATCAGTGAGCCTTTCTGAACCAGCTTCGTCGCTTCGTCCCTCACCTCCCGAACCAGGAATATCCATCCGAGCGCCATGGAGGTCGTGATGAGCAGGGCCGAGATGAGGAGGATGAACTTCCCCCTCAGCCCCTTGCTGAAGCTCGAGAGTCTCTGGGCGACTCCGCTCATCATTCGGAATTCCTTCATCGCATGAACTCCACCTGGGACTGGAGCTTCTGCGAGATTTCCAGGTGGATGGCCCGGGCCGTGTTCAAGTTCAGGAAGAGCGAGATCCGCCTGGGATAGGCCACCGACACCTCTGCGGGAGATTTCCCCGCGAGGATTTCCAACGCCTGCTCAGCGGATTGAGAGCCGACGTCCTGATAGTCGCAGGAGAAGGAAAGCAGGGCCCCGGCCTTCACGAACGACGGGGAGAGCCCGACAAAAGGAATGCCATCGCGCAGGGTGAGCAGCAGGATGGAGTCCACGCTTCGGGGCGTGAAGACGGTGCTGTCGGCGACTGACCAGAGCACGTCCACCTTCCCCTTCAGGCTCTCGACCTGCTGCAGAACCTCCGATTCATTGGTGACGGGAATCTCCACCAGCGTGAGACCGATCTCCCGCGCCGCCCGACGGGCGCCTTCGATCTCTCCCATGGAGTTCTGAGGGTTAAAGATGACCCCCACCCGCTTGAGCTCCGGAATGACCTCTTGCAGTTGCTGGAATTGGAGATTGATCGGAATGTCCATGGCGGACCCGGTCACGTTGGCCGGTCGCTTCTGCAGCAGCGATTCGGATTCCTCGGAGAACAACACCAGCGAGAAGACGACCGGAGTGCGCTTGATGGTGCGGACCACCGAGAGCGTGGCCTGGGTTCCTACGGTGATCACAAGGTCGGGTCCGGATTTCTCGAGTGACCGCAAGAAAGGCTCTTCTTTAGCGGGTTCCGATGGGAGCTCGACTTCACGGATCTGCACGGCAAGGTCACGGGCAGCGAACGTCTTCTTAATTCCCTCCACCGCCTGGTTGTAGGGCACCAGGTTGCGGCTTTTGACCACCACAACGGTCTTGATGGATTCGGGGTGCACGGAGGCTCCCGCCACGATGAGGAACAGCAGGAGCATGAGAAAAGCCCTTCCCCTCGGGGGACGCATCGTCTCGAAGCCTCTCGTGAAAAGGTGGACTCAAATCACCAGAACAAATATATGGATTATTGCCATTTCAGCAACACGTGCTTAACAAATTGAAATTAAAAATCTTATAGGATTATTACTGAGGACTTGAGCTCACGTCCTCAGCGGTAACACGCTGTATTTCCACATGAAATCATCCCGTCAGCTACTCAAATTACATTTTTGATAATGTAATTGTCTACTTGACTGATATTCGTTTACGCCTATTTATATTGTTGTCCTCACGGCCTTGCCGAAGGACTGCTTCAGGGAAGGACGAGGAACTCGCTAACAAGGGGGGAGGAATCCATGGTTTCCAGGAGCCGGATGGCTCGCACCTTTCTGGCCATCATCCTGCTCTTCGCAGCAGGATGGAGCACCAGGACTCTGGCTCAGGCAAACATCACCGCTTCAATCGACGGCTACGTTCTCGACGACGCCGGTAATTTCATCCCCGGTGCCAGCGTGGTACTCCTGAGCCCAGGCACCAACACCCGCAGGGAGCTCATCAGCAGCGGCGAGGGACGATTCGCCTTCTCGGCGCTTCCCGTTGGCAGCTACATCCTGAAGGTCAATCTCATTGGATACCCTCCTTATGAAATGCAGGAAATCAAGCTGAACCCGGGCGAGAGCCGGATGTTCGACGTCGTGCTCAAGCATGGCATGCAGGAAAAAGTGGTGGTGGTGGCCGAGAAGAGCATGGTGGAGACCGACGTCACCTCGGATCGAAACGTCCTGGACGCCGGCTACATCAACAACATCCCCTTGATCGCCCGGCGCTACCAGCAGATTCTCACCCTGTTTCCCGGAGTCAGCAACGACCAGGGATTCAGCCTGGCGCAATACCACATTCGCGGCAGCCGCACGACACAGAACGGGTTTCGGCTGGATGGCGCCACCATCAACGACCCCGTGACCGGCACCTTCGGCCTGAACGTCAACCAAAACTCCATCGAGCGGTTCGAACTCGACCGGGGCGGATTCCAGGCCGAATATGGAGAGCAGTCGGGCGGAATCGCCAACATCGTGACCAAGTCGGGCACCAACGAATTCCAGCTCTTCTATTCGGGTTTCTTTCGCAATACCGATTTCGCCAGCAACTTGAAGGACTACGACCAGGTGATCGCCGCAGGGGATTCCGACGGGATTTCCACCAACAACCAGAACCCCCGTCCCGAAACACAGCAATGGCAGGAGGTGGCGGTTGGGGGTCCGATCGTGAAGGACCACCTCTGGTACTTTTCGTCCTTCCAGTACTGGCAGGAGGACGTCGGCTCCATCTTCAACAGCAGCATGAGCCGCGGGGATCGCTACAACTTCCAGTTCAAGCTGACATGGCAGGCGAGCCCGGACGACACCGTGGTCTTCAACCTGGCCACGGACCCGGCAAGTTTCAGCGACGTGCTCACCGATGCGCGCTTCGCGCCAGGAACCAATTTCAACCAGACCCAGGGCGGCTACCTGTTTCAGGCCCGCGAAACCCACATTTTCAGCGCCGAGGCGTTCCTGGAAAGCCAGCTTTTCCTGCACCATCAATACTTGACGGCTCGGCCGGTGGACCCCGCGCTGGGTGCCTTCACCATCACCCTGTCCGACGGAGATCCCTCCGATGGCATCGGCAGCAGCAATTCTGCCCAGGCCTTCGCCGGTGCCTATCCCAACGATCAGGATCGCTCCACCCTGCGCGCCCGGGTGAGTGAGGCGGTGACCCTCAAGGTGGCATCGTCCCACACCGTGAAGGCTGGGCTGGACTATTCGTTCGTGGATTTCACAGGTGTGAATCGGGCCAATCCGAGCTTCCTGGACATCACCGACTACGACCCCAACTTCGAGTCGGGGGGCGCCTATTTCGGCTATCGCGAATTCCTGAAGTATGACTACCTTGCTCCCGAGAAGACCAATCAGAAGGACCGGGAAGTCTCGCTCTACGCCCAGGACAACTGGACGCCCAATGCGCACTGGACAACCGATGCTGGCCTTCGGATGGATTATCAGTCCCTGATCGGCGACAAGAACCTGGCCCCCCGGATCGGCGTCTCGTTCGATCCTCAGGGCAAGGGGAACATGAAGATTTACGGGAACTGGGGACGGTACTACGACAACGTCTTCGCGGATTTCGTCGATTTCGCGAAATCGGACGGATACCAGACCACCGTGGTCATCACGGACGACATCAACAATCCGGGGACCTACTACCAGTCCGCGCCGCTGTACGTTTACGACTACGTGGTCGACGGTCCTCTCCAGTCGCCCTATCGGGACTCCATGACGCTGGGTTTCGAGAAAACCCTCCCATGGGACCTGGCCATCGGTCTGTCCTACACCCGCTGGTCGGGAAGTCACCAGCTACGGAGCACGATCACCACCGACCTGACCGGACTCAACGTGGTACCGGGTGCCACCGCAGCCGTGGTGTTCGACAGCCAGGGCAGCTCGCGGTACAGCGGGGCGGAGTTGGTGCTTCGCAAGGCGTTCAGCCACCGCTTCGAGGCACTGGCTTCCTATACACGTTCTCGAGTCGAGGGCGACACCGCCACCGATTTCGGCTTCGAAAAGCGCCAGGACGCACGGTCGCTGGACTTCACCCGGCTGCGCTATGACCGTCCCAACGTGGTGAATTTCTCGGGGCTGTGGAAGCTGCCGGCCCAGCTCGATTTCACGGTGATCTACCGCTACCTTTCCGGAGCGCTTTACAGCCCGACGGTCTTTTCCCCCGGGACCGGAATCGTGATCGACCCCAGCCAAGGCAAGAATTCCCAGCGGCAGCCCCCGATCCGGAGCCTCGACCTCTCGCTGTCACGAAACTTTGCCGTCGGTCGCAGTCAGATTCGCTTGACGGGGCAGGTTTTCAACCTGATGAACAACCTGAATGTGGTGGGAGTGGATACGTTTGGCTCATCGGCGGGCCAGCCGGTGAACGTGGACTACGGAAGAATCTTCCAGGTCGGGCTCGAGTACCACTACTAGGTACCGAGTCACTCGATCATCTGATCGATCGGACTGCTGGCTGCGGCATACAGCCTCTTCGGGATCCGTCCGGCTTCGAAGGCCAGCCTGCCGGCCTCCACCGCCAGCCGCATCGCCCGCGCCATGCGCACCGGCTCCCGGGCACCGGCTACGCCGGAGTTCATCAGCACCCCGTCACAGCCCATCTCCATGGCGATGGCCGCATCCGATGCGGTTCCCACCCCGGCATCCACGATGATCGGTACGTCGCGGATCTCCTGGAGGAGAATTCGCAGATGATTTTTGTTTTGAATCCCCAGCCCCGATCCGATGGGTGCTCCCAGCGGCATGATGGCCGCAGCTCCCAGATCACGCAGCTTTTTCGCCGTCACCAGGTCGTCGGAGGTGTAGGGCAGGACCGTGAACCCCTCCGCGACAAGGACGCGAGTCGCCTGGAGCAGACCCTCGAGATCCGGAAACAGCGTTTTTGCATCCCCGATCACTTCGAGCTTGATGAGGGAAGAGAGTCCCGCCTCGCGAGCCAGGCGGGCGGTGCGGATCGCCTCCTCGGCCGAGGTACAGCCCGCCGTATTGGGGAGGAGCGTGTAGCGCCGGGGATCGATGAAATCCAGAAGCGATCCGTGGCCCCGCTTCGAGAGGTCCACACGTCTCACGGCAACGGTGACGATTTCGGCGCCCGAGGCCTCCAGCGCCTCCTGCATGATTGGTTCCGAGGGATACTTCCCGGTTCCCAGGAGGAGCCTGGAACCGAAGCTGGCGGCGCCCAGGTGGAGCTTCCCGGATTCGGCATTTGGAGCTCCGGCCGGCGTGGCGTTCATCCTCCCCCCACGAAGCGGACCAGCTCGATGCGGTCCCCTTGTGATAGCCGCGTTTGGGAATGAAGTCTGAGCGGGATGATCTCGCGGTTTCGCTCCACCGCGATTCGCCCCTCGGGTAGCTCCAAAACCTGTAAGAGGTTGGCGACGGTGCTTCCTTCCGGGAGCTCTCGTGACTCTCCATTGACGACGATGGTCATCCCCCCGGCCCCCCGGCATCCGCCACCAGCCATTTCAGCTCCACCCTTTCCTTCTCCAGGTTGGCATGGAGCAACACCGCGGCACTGCCACCCTCGACGGTGGGGATCGCCACGATTCCACGAAAGAGACCCTGCGAGTCGGTGGTCCCTTCCGCCAACAGGTGGGGCTTTTCCACAGGGGTCAGCAGGCTCACGGAAATGCTGACGTTCTTTACGGGGAGGGAGGAAAGCTCGCCCCGTGCTCTTACCGCGAGATCGTGACGGGCCCCACCGGTGAACTGGGACGGATTCTCGAGGGTGATCTGCAGGGCCTCCGAGGCCAGCTCTTTGGACAGATACTCCAGCACGACTTCCTCGAATCCACGATCGGAGATAATGCCTTCACCGAAAGCCTTCACTCCATCTGGATCGTGGCGGCCCTGCCGTACATTGAGAATCATCCTCTGATGCTGGGCCTCCAGACGCGCCGTCAGAACTTTCGGATCGGGTCCCGTGGCGACCAGGCCCTCGTAGGAGCTCCGGTGGGACGCAAGAATCTCGCCTCCCAGATAGATCAGAGATTCGATGGTGGGATTGGCAATTCCCTTGTCCTCGGTTTGGACGTGGTAAATCCGCCCGTTGTGCTCCACATCGGTGTTGTATCCGGTGATCACGCCAATCCTCTCCCAATTCGCGCAAGAATAGCACGATCCAGGACGGCCTCTGAAGGACGCGGCACCAGGAGCCGAGATTCCCTCAGTGCAAGCCGTACTCTCTTATCTTCCGTTGCAGCGTCCGTACCCCGATCTCCAGAATCCTTGCGGCGCGAGTGCGATTTCCGGACGTATTGGCCAGCGTTTTCTGAATCAGTTCCCGTTCCATGTCCCGCAGCGTCATTCCCACCTCGACGGTGGGAAAGCTGGCCTCCAGGACCTGCTCTCCGCGGATCGCCGGCGGCAGGTCCGCCGCTTCGATGCGCTGCCCGGGAAGGGTTACGACCAGGCTCTCGAGGAGGTTTTTCAGCTCCCGCACGTTTCCCGGCCAGGCGTAGCCTCTCATTAGAAACAGGGCCTCGGTGGCGATTTCCGGAACCGCGACACCATTGGTCCGGGAGAGAGAGTCCAGAAAGAATCGGACAAGCTCCGAGAAATCGGCGGCCCGCTCCCGCAGGGGAGGGACTTGAAGCGTGATGACCTGAAGCCTGAAATAGAGATCTTCCCGGAATCTGCCCTGCCTGATTTTCTGCTGCAGCGACGCGTTGGTGGCGGCGAGCACGCGGACATCGATCCGAATGTTCCGGCTCCCTCCCAATCGCATGAATTCGCGCTCTTCCAGCACCCGGAGGAGCTTCACCTGGGTCTGGGGGTCCATCTCCCCCACTTCGTCCAGAAAGATGGTGCCTCCTTCCGCCATCTCAAATTTGCCGCGCACGCGTTCGACGGCGCCGGTAAAGGCCCCCCGCTCGTGCCCGAAAAGTTCGCTTTCGATGAGGCTGGCAGGGATGGCGGAGCAGTTGATGGCCAGGAACGGGCGATGGCGCCTGGGACTGTTGAAGTGAATGGCTTTCGCCACCAACTCCTTGCCGACACCGCTTTCTCCCAGGATCAAGACCGTGCTGCTGGCGGGAGCGACCTGGGAGATCCGCTGCACGACGCCTTTCATGGCCGGGGAGTGTTGGATGATGCTGGTCAGGGCATAGCGCTGCGTGAGGGCTGTTTGGAGGTGGGTGAGCCGATCGGCCAGATCCCTTCTTTCGAGAATCCTTCCCACACGACTCTTCAGGTCGTAGGAGTCCACGGGTTTCGAAAGGTAATCTTCCGCGCCTCCCTTCAGGGCACGCACGGCCTGATCCATGCGCCCCGAGTCGACCAGGGCCAGGAGCGGAACTCGGGGCGACACTTCCCTGATTCGCCCCAGGAGCTTTCGGGTTGGCAGGCCTGCCACCCCCAGCGCCACGACCACCAGGTCGTATTCCTGGCGTGCCATCAGCGCGAGAGCCCGTTTGAGGGTGAGTACGGCAGTGACCTGGAATCCATCCCTTCCAAGCGTGCGAAGCGCCTCGCCTCCCGACTCCTCATCGGGGTCCAACACCAGGATGCGTCGCGCTTCGGGGTTCACAGGAACTGGATTATATCGAGCGGGTCGTCGATCCCGCAAGACCAACTGCGCTATTTTGGCCGAGTTTCATAGCCACTGGGACCGGCCAACATGGCCGAGTTGACTCTCCTGCCATCCTTCGAAGTTTCCACTCGAGCCCTGAGAGATGTTGACTAACTCGATGCATTGACGGGAGCTTAGAGGCCGATCCGCGGTGGAATGGGGCGGGTCTCCCCCCTTGGCGGCGGGCTGGCAGGAGGATTGCTCCAGTCA
>Ga0137425_1000107_pt1 | contig 27601 bp, 27 predicted proteins | sample EasRivERMZT640_2_FD_102318 | JGI IMG/M metagenome (GOLD analysis project Ga0137425, IMG submission 102318) | Soil microbial communities from meander-bound floodplain in the East River, Colorado, USA - East River MetaG ERMZT640_2 | ecosystem: Environmental > Terrestrial > Soil > Floodplain ...
CGCGGCCAATCTGGAGCAGGCCTATCCTGTCGAGCAGAAGGACCAGACCTTTATGACGACAGAGCTTTCGCGCTTCGCCACCAGCACAGCCCCTTCGGGCGACGGCGAAGTGAAGATGCTCGCTCCGTTGCTATTCGGCATGGCCGGGGTTGTCCTGCTCGTGTCCTGTTTGAATCTGGCCAACATGCTGCTCGCCCGCGGCACGGCGCGGCGGAAGGAAATTGCAATTCGCTTCGCCCTTGGCGGCAGTCGCTGGCGTGTCGTCAGGCAGTTGCTCGTGGAAGGTTTTGTGCTGGCCATTTTCGGCGGTGGCGTCGGCCTTTTGCTCGGTTTGTGGTCCTCCGATTTGCTGGTGGCATCGTTAGGCAAAATGATGCCAGTTGATATCGTGTGGCAGGGCGGACCTAACTTTGCGCTCTTTGTCGCGACCTTTGCTTTTTGTCTCGTAGCGACACTGGCCTTCGCACTCGGCCCGGCTCTGAAACTGTCAAAGGCTGCGGTGGTGGAAGATTTGAAGGAACACGCCGGTGAGGATATTGCCCCGCGCCGCTGGAAATTTCTCCCGCGCAATCCGCTCGTCGTTCTGCAGATCGCTTTTTCTCTCGCCCTGCTTACAGCTGCGGCCTTGTTCATTCGCGGGGCAGGGAAAGCCGCGGCGGTAGACACCGGATTGCAGACAAAATCGAATTACCTGCTAGAAGTCGATGCCAGTCTGGCCGCTTACGATCAAACGCAGGCCCGGAATATTTATCAGCGAATCGAGGCACGGCTGGCGGCTCTGCCCGGAGTACAGCAGGCGAGCATTTCCGCCACCGTCCCTTTCGGCATGCTCTCGATGAGTAAAGCCGTGCAGCGCGGCGGCGCGAATCCACCGCCGGACGCAAAGCCGGCCACGGCAGCCGACGGACTCGCCTTTACGGCGAACTGGAACGGCGTGGGCGCGGATTATTTCACCACCGTCGGCATACCCGTGGTCCGTGGCCGCGCCTTCAATGCAACCGAGGCCATGTACCAGCCCACCCAGACGGTCGCCATCATTGATGAGGTGCTGGCGGAGAAGTTGTGGCCGGAAGGCGACGCCCTCGGAGAACGCGCCGCGCGACGGCGGCAGCACCGGTGGAGTCGGCACGGTTAGTGAAGGAACTGGAGAGGCCGAGGCGCAAATCGAGGTTGTCGGGATCGTACCGCACACGCGCAACAGTCTTTTCGAGAAGGATCCCCGCGGCGCGATCTACATGCCTTTCGCCAGCGGCTTCCAGAGCAATGTCTTCTTCCACATCAGGTTCGCGCCGGGCGCTGCGCAGAATGCGAACGCGACGGTCGATCTCATTCGCCGCACGGTACGTGAAGTCGACGGCGCTGTTCCCGTGCTTTCGCTACAGAGCTACGCGCAACATCTCGATAGCAATCTTCAACTCTGGGTGGTGCGCGCGGGCGCGGCGTTGTTCAGCGTGTTCGGCGGGCTGGCACTCGCTCTGGCCGTGGTTGGTGTCTACGGTGTCATGGCTTACTCGGTGGCGCGTCGTACGCGTGAGATCGGCATTCGCATGGCGCTCGGCGCACAGCGCGAAACCGTGCAATGGATGATCCTGCGCGAAGGCTCCGTCATGTTGTGTTTCGGTGTGGGGCTTGGGTTGCTCTTCGCTGCCGCTACCGGCCTACTCCTGAGCAGCGTGCTTTATGATGTCGGCGCACTTGATCCCATTGCCTTTACCCTCGCGACACTGATGCTGGCCATCGCCGCACTGCTCGCGACCTGGCTGCCCGCGATTCGTGCCACGCGGATCGAGCCGATGACCGCGCTGCGCATGGAGTAGCTACTTCTTCGGTTCGACCGTCAGGAGGTAGACTTCGCCTGGGTCGGTGGTGTTCGAACTACGCCGCTTCAGTGCTCCAGGCGCCCTTTGCCACCCTTCAAACTTACCGCCGCCCGTCCTCATTACTTGTAGTAGCCGACTCCGCAGTTTTGACCCGCGACTTTCGTGAAAAAGGTGTGCTTCTCGAGCGGCTTGTCGGAGCCGGGGCGGGGCCACCAGTAAGTAACCTCGCTGATCTTTCCTTCGGTAGCAGTCTGCATTATTTCTTTTCCGAGCGGAAAGCCCTTTTTGCCGGCGATGTCCTGCAAGTTCTCACCCTTCATGTAGGGATGCGCTGTGAGAATGCCGTCCGAGGCGTTGGCGCAGAACACATAAAGATCGCGGTCCTTGAAGCCCCCTTCGCCCTTGTTGAACATCTCCAGGGCTTTCTCCTTGTTCTCTTCAACGCTGCAACTGCCCTCTCCAGCATTGCCCTGGCTTCCTTTTCGGTGCCAAATTCAGCTTGGGCTGCCGGGAGCGGGGTTACCGTGAAAGAAACCAGGATTGTGCCCAGCCCCATCAAAGCAGGAAACTGCCTCGAGTCTCCCCTGACATTTTGTCACTTATGTTCCCCATTCCTCACCTTCGAGTGGCCGAGGTGCGACATCCCATCTCATGAGCTCTTGCGGGAGGAGTCCAGATACGGTAGTACGAACCACTCGATTCCGGCCGCGTGCGAAGTCGGCTGTCCCTGAACCGCCGCCGTCTCCGCCTGCACTTTCGCCCGCCTCCTTTGACGAGGTTCGAGACCCTCTCCTCCGGATCGGAAGCCCGTCGACGCCGTTGACAAGTCGAGAAAACTGCGCCTAGACTCGCATGCATTTGGAGGCCACGCCTTGAGAACAGCCGGATTTCTCCTGTCTCTCGTGTTCCTCATGCCTGTCGCTCTCCTCGCCGACGACGTGTACCTCGTTGGCGGAGCCAGATTCTCCGGACGGATCGTGGAACAGACGGAGACGATGGTCTCGATCGACATCGGGGCCGGAGTCGTTGGAGTCGCGCTGTCGCGCGTCAACTATCTCGTGAAGGCGCCCTCGGCTCTGGATGCCTATGACCAGAAAGCGGCCAGGCTGGGACAGAAGGACGCGGAGGGATGGCGCAAGCTGGGTCGCTGGGCCGGACAGGAGGGCTTGGGCGCCCCGTCGCGCTATGCTTACCAGATAGTTCTGGTTAACTTGCCGGATGACGCCGAGGCTCGCGAGGCCCTGGGCTTCGTCCGGCTTGACGGGCGCTGGATGACGGATGAGGAAAGCTACCTCACCCAGGGTTATGTGAAGTACGACGGGGAATGGATGACGCCCGCCGAGGCGCAACAGGCGCAGGAAAGCGCCGCGGCAGAGCAGGCGCGCCAGGACGCCAAGCGGCTGGCCAGGGATGAGGAAACCGCGAAGATGCAGGCGGAAGCGCAAGCGTCGAAGGTTGAGAAGCAGGCACAATGGGAGCAGAGCACCCAAAACTGGACCCGTCCCCGTTTATATGGGCTGGTGGGGTACGGTAGAACGCCTGGCCTGTGACCGGCGCAGGCACGCAGCAATGGGCTCCACAGCCTTGGGGTGGATAGGTTAAGCTGCCGGCCAATCCATTATCCCCGGATTCCTTCGCGAGGCCGCTCATGCCCCGCCCCTCGCACTGCTGTACTCTTCCACAGCCCCGGGAAGAACCGGGGGCATTGTCGTCCATTATGGGCGCGGGCGGGGCGGGGTTCAGCGCTGCAGGCTCGCGGCCGGTGCACCGAAGACGATGCGCAAGACCGCCAGGTCGTGGCCGAAGACGTAGCCGACGCCGATCCGCGGCAGGGGGATCTTCCAGAGTTTCATCGGGCCACGGCTGCCAAAGGTCATCCCGACCTCGTACTGCACAAGGGTGGTCGATTGGTCGCTTGGAAGCGGGTGATCCTGGCCGCCGAAATAAACCCGCCCGACGAAGTACGGCTCGTAGTCGGCCTGTGTCCCCCCGTGTCCCTGTCCGGACTGCGCGAACAGATGGCTCGCCGTGAACGCCGCCTCCAGCGCCACCATGGCGTCCCGGCTGCCGGAACCGGCGGGATCGACCAGGGCGTAGCTCAGGCCGTTGCCGAGAACCATCTCGAACCCGCCGCCCTTGAAATCGAACCGGCTGCGGAGTCCGGCGGAATAGATCGCCGCGTCGGCGTCACCGCGCGGTCCCAAGGTCGCCACATTCTCACCCAGGTTGCTGTTGAGAACGTCCTCAGAGTTGAAGTTGTAGAAGCCGAAAGTCATCGGATAGGTCAGCCGCCAGCCTGCGCGCCCCTCTTGGAGTTTCTCCGGGAGACGGCTCATGCCCCACCAAATTCCCGTGTCGACTTCCCTCCCGCTGCACCGAGGCTGGCCCCGTCGAGTCCGGTCGGCTGTCATTCAGGTCATCTCCCTTGCCCGCACCTCCCTGACGCTGACCCACGGCTGGGCTTCTGAGAGTCTGAACCACGAGCTGCGGCAGCAGCGGAGGAGGATTCGACTCGGGCAGGAGGTCCAGCTCCTTCGCGAGGAGATTCGCATCAAGGATGCTCGGATGTAGCAGATCCAAGCCCACCGACGCGGGATTCGACATCGATTCGGAGCTTTGGGAAAGTATGGGAGCTTGGCGGTGATTGAGCGTGGGATTCGAAATATTAAAAGCGAATGCACCCGGCGTCTAAACGTCGTCCCGCTCTGTAGGCGGTTTCAGGCTATCCGGCGGGGGAAGACTCGCGGCGCGAGGCCTCCGGGCATGGAATCACTGGCTCCCGACTTCCGCCGAGAACTGCCGGACCGGCGCCCGTGCTCGCAGCGCGATCCAGGACCCGAGATAGAGAATCGCGGCGAGGACCAGAAGCGACCGGATCCCGCTCCAGTAGGAGAGGGACTCCAGGAGGCCGCCGACCAGCGCCCCCAGGAGGTTGGATCCGAGCGCCTCGCCGCTGAATCCCTCCCGGGCGAAGCTCCGGATGAAGACGATCCCGGCGAAGAACACCGGCAGGCACAGGGTCAGCGTCGCCAGCACCGATTTCAGGATCAGGGACTTGAAGAAGAACGCCTCCAGGGGGATGCAATAGGAGAGGAGGATGGAGGCGAATATCCCTCCGTAGCCGACGATGAGCGGAATCTCCGGGCGATAGTCGACGAGGATGTTCGAGCCGACGATGAGCAGGAGCAATCCGGCGATCACGATCGAATTCACCGCCCAGGTGGTGCCGAACAGGAGCGCCATCTTGCTCACGATCTGCGCTTCGAGGAGGAAGAACCCCGCGCCGAGGAAGAAGAAGTGCCAGCGAATCGAGCCCACAGTCACCCCGGTCTGGCGCAGGAACAGCCAGCAGAAGACGACCAGGATCACCGAGATGAAGGCCACCGTCGCCGGGATCCCCCGCTCCTTCTGGTAGAAATAGGGCCAGTCGTCCGTCGTCAGCTCCACCGCCTGCATCGGGTAGGGCGGGTGGGCTCGCATGTATTCGGCGAGAGCGGGGTCGGATTGGATCTGCGCGATCCGCTCCGGGGACCCGGAGACGAAGAACGTTCCCTGGGTCGAGTAATTCGCCTCCGGAACCCAGAACTGCAGCGGCTTGTCCCCGAACACCTGCTCCAGCAACCCCTCCAGCCGCCCCGCGATCCAGGGCATTGCAACCTGGAACTTCACCACCATGAGCCCGGTGTCGCGCAGATGGCGCCGCGCCTGCTCCAGGGCCTCCCGGGTATAGACGTAGTTGTCGATCCGGATGTTGGTGAAGTGAGAGGAGGTGGTGTGCGAGTCCAGGAGCGAGAACATGATCAGGTCGAATTGCTCGTCGGAGGTCTGGAGGTAGCTTCGCGCGTCGTCCAGGACTGCGTCGACCCGCGGCGATTGGTACGGCTTCTCGAAGTGGAGCCGGCGGCCCAGCTTGAGGATCAGCGGATCGATCTCCACCGCGACGACGCGCCCGGCGCCGTTGCGGAGCGCCGCCGCCACGTCGTTGCCGGTCCCCGACCCGAGGACGAGAACCGAGCCCGGATGAGGAGAGAAATGGTAGGGGACGTTGTAGGTGTTCCATTCCACCGGGACATCCTTGAACAGCCCAGGATGGGCGGTTACGAACTCCGGGGACAGGTTCAGGATGTGCTGGTACCAGTTCCCGTTCGTGTTAACGATGTAGGAGAGGAGGTCGCCGGCCTCGGTCCTGGGAGTGATGGCCAGCTTCTGGTATGGGGACCAGTAGACCTGGGTGGGCCGGCCGGGACCGAGGCAGGCCAGGCCGACGATTACCGCGAACCCGGCCGCGGTGGTGACCATCAGCCGGCGGACCTTCCGGAAATAGAAGGCGAGGAACCCGCCCGCGACCGCGAACCAGATCGCCGGGGGAAGATCCAGGAAGCAGATGCCGGTGTAGAGGAGGATGCCGGCCAGGCTTCCGCTGATGTTGACGGTGTAAGCCAGAATTCCCCGCTTCGCGTTCTCCAGGTACCAGCCGACGAGCTGCCCGACGGGAATGAACGCAAACGTGATCAGTCCGAACACCAGGACCACCACCGTCGTCGCCGCGCCCAGGCCGCCCACGGCGATGACGTTCCAGCCGTAGGTCTTGGCGCTCCAGAAGTTCACCTGGGACAGGGAGCCGATGAGCATCGGGAGCCGTCCGACCAGTTCCCGGAATTGCGGCCAGGGAAGCTGGACGATCAGGCCGAGGGCCAGGAGGGGAAGCAGCATCAGCAAGAGATTGATTCGCCGGCGGCACAGATAAGCGCCGAGCCCGAAGCCGAGAAAACAGGCGATGAGGACGAAGTTCTTGAAATAGGCGAAGAGGCGAATCTCGGAGGAGATCCAACGAATCGTAAGCAGCTCCAGGAACAATCCGAGGACGCTGACCAGGGCCAGCCGTCCGAAGGAGAAGCCTCCCAGCGCCTGAGGGGTGAACTCCCACCGCTGGAGGAAGCCTCGAACCGGCTCGTTTAGCGGACGGCTCCCCCGGTAGTGGAGATACAGGTAGGCGTTGGCCAGGATTCCGATCGCGAGGAGGAGGATCATCGGCGGGATGAGCTGGATCGCGGTCGACGACATGGAATCCACAATCACCTCTCGATATGAGCGCCTGGTGCGGGATAGGGAGGAATCTCCACGGGCATTATACTACCGTCCGCCTCCGAGAATGCGCTCACTCCGGCAAGGAGTGAAAGAAGTCCCCGTTCGGGGGGATGATCTGCAGCGCGAAGAGCACCACCAGCGCGAAGTGAAAGCAGAGCAGCGCCGCCACCACCAGGGTGAGCCGTCGGCGCGACCGGGCCGGGTCCGGTCCGTACGGCTGCAGAGCGAGCGCGAACCCGGCCAGGAAGAGCGGCGCCAGCTCGGTGAACGCCCGCCCCCCGAACGCCCACCCGAACCACCAGCAATGCCAGGCGCTGTTCAGATACCAGAGCGCGACTCCGCCGATCAGCAGCGCGACCAGGAACGGACGATCCGACTGCGGCCACCGGGAGCCGCGACGGGCCAGCCCCCAGACTCCGACGAGTAGCAAAGGCGACCAGAGAAACAGTCCGTGGCGAGTCGAGATGAGCGTCTGCCAGAGCGCGGGACGGGTGAAATAGAACGGCTCATTGCCGTAGCTGTAATAGAAGAAGCTTCCGCTCATGATCCGCCAGACCGCCATCTGGATCAGGATCGGTGCGGCGGCGGGAACGAGGGCGGGCAGAGCCCGCCACCGCGTCCTCCCGTCCGCGGAGCGGAGCCAGGGCCAGAGGCCTGCGACCGCCACCGGCAGGATGACGAGGTCGGTGGGCCGGCAGATCAGGGCCATCGTCACCGCCAGCCCGATCGCTCCCGGAAGCCACCACCTTGCGTGTCCGCGCCGCGCTTGACGGATTGCGCGGCCACTCAAGTAGACGATGACGGCGATCCAAAATGTCGACAAGACATGCACCATGAATGGCTCGAACAGGAAATACCAGAAGTATGGCGTCCCCAGCCACCAGAGCAGCACCGCCGCCAAAATTGCCGCGCCCGGCGGGCCGAGGATCCGGGTCAGCCAGCGGTCCAGCAGGATCATACTCAGACCGCCCAAGGTCAGGATCCATGCCAATCCCAAGATCTGGTAGACGAAGCTGTACCCGTCGGGTTTGAGCCAGGTCCAACCGGTCAAGGGATGCAGAAAGCCGGCCAAGCCGTGAGCGACAAGAAAGGCCGGCGCCAGCGTGAGCGCCTCGCCGATCGGGTACTTGAGCGCCGCGTACCCCCGGGGCGTCCGGACGGAGAGGATTCCCTGGTGAACGCGCTCCGGAAAATGCTCGCGGACTTGGTTCTCGATGTCCAGGTCGTGATCGATCACCACGGTGGGGAGATAGCACCAGTAGTATCGCCCGTCGCTCAAGATCCAATTGATGGAATCGTGGTGCAGGATCGCCCAGGTCGTGGCCAGGGTGATGGAGGCCAGGAAGAGGAGGACGGTCAGGCTCGCGTAGAGGCGTGCTCGGACGCGGGCGTCGTCCAGATCGGCCGTTTTCAGATCCACTCGAAGCTTCGGCACCATGAGCCGGAAAGTCTATCATCCCCGCCCTTAATGGGACGACAATGCCCAATTCCCACTTCTGTGAAGCGGCGTCCCCTGACGAATTCCTCGTTCCGATCTTCCATTTTCGAGCACTTGAACCTGCCAAAATGGCCACATGATTTCGCTGGTCCACTACACCAGATACGGTAGTACGAACTTTTCGCGGGTTGAGGGGGTAGATGGAGTACTGAGAAATGAATGAGGTCAGGCGCGGTAGTGAAAGGTTAGTAACCGATAGTCAGCCTCTCACTCATGCTCTAGAAGGCTCAGAAGAATACTTAATCATCATCCCGCAATTTTAGATGCCCCACATACGCATGTTCTCCCTCAGATGACCGATACACTCCCACAATCTCTCCCGCATTGTTGATTCCTCCGAAGGAGACGGGAGACTTAGGAATGTGAGCCGCATTTAACCGCCCTTTAGAATAAATAAGCATTCTTGAACTGTCATCTCCTGTGAGCACAACATCCCCATGATCGTTGATTCCCCAGGGGATATTTGCAAAAGTGCCCAAAACGGTAGGGATCATGGTGAACTTTCCGTCTTGGTAGATAAAAGCTTGGTAACTATCAAGCTCCAAATAGTACCCCACAATCTGCCTCTTGTTGTTAATCCCCACTGCCCCACCAGCAACAGGCAAAAGGCTGAACGTTCCCTCGGAATAGAGAAAGCTCCCCTGGTTGATAATCCCGACTACGTCTCCTAGATCATTAATCCCTCTTGCTATCGTGTACCTTGCGCCTGGAAACTCAAGAGAAGTAAATGCTCCTCTTGAGTAAATGAAGCTCCTGTACACTCCCTCCTGCTCTCTCACGTAATACCCCACAACATCCCCACGATTGTTGATACCCGTGATTATCGTGTGCACAAACCCAACGGGATTTGGAAGGGGGGGAATATCGAGAGTGGTGAATGTTCCATTCTTGAGCGTAAATCCATGAATTCTCCCCTCCATTTCACAGTACCCAACCACTTCTCCATAATCGTTTATGCTGAGGGGAAATGTACCGCTCGCCCCCGGCGCGTCAATGTTTGTGACACTGCCCCTTTCCGCCGCCACTAGCCCCGTCACTCCCAGAATTGCACACAGCAGCCCTGCGAACAAGACCCGCTTCATGTCTGCCTCCAGAGAGATTTACCAGTAATGATATGCGTTCTATGATTTTGTCGCAAACGCCAGGCCCGAGGATTCCACCTCATGGGGCAAACTTCGCAAGAAACCCGCTCACCCCACCAGGGCTAGTCATATTCCCGCCCCCAAAATCAACGCTGTCAAGGAAGTAACCCCCGACAATCACATTGCCGCTTGCGTCCATCCTCACCGCGTTTCCGTGATCGTCATAAGCGTTGCCTCCGACGTATCTATGAGACCATACATGCGACCCAGCGCTGGTGAACTTCGCAACAAACACGTCATAGGTGCTGCACAAAGGACAGAGCGGCCCGCCGCCGAAATCTAACCCCCCTATAATGCTTCCCGTCAAGGCAATATTACCCGAGAAGTCCACGGCAACCGCCTTGGGAAGATCACCAAATCCGGAGATTGTTCCGAAAACTTTGTCCCAGGTCCAGGTTCCCGACCTGGTATATTTCGCCAGGAAAATGTCGGCACCTCCCACGCTAATATGAGTCCCGCCCCCGAAGTCAGCCGTATTGTTGAAGTATCCTGTGAGGACCACGCTTCCACCGGGCGCTATCGCAATGGCCGTTCCGCGATCATCGCTTGTCCCACCGAAACGCCTTATCCATGCAAGGCTACCGGTCGGAGAATACTGAAGTACAAAACCATCCGCATCCCCGGCGCTGGTGATGCCATTGCATGCGAAAGGGACGTTTCCCGTGAAGTAGCCCGTTATGGCAACGGCGCCGCTGGTTCCATCTATTGCCACAGAGAAGCCAACATCATTACCAATGCCGCCTATGGCGCGAGACCAGACATGAGCGCCGGATGAGGCGTATTCCGCGACAAAGACATCGGACCCGCCAGCGCTGGTTAATGGACCACCCCCGAAATCTACAGGTCCGCCAAAAACTCCGAAATACCCGGTGATCGCAAACGTGCCATCGCTTTTCACCGAAATTGCATTTCCAACGTCAGCCCCTGTACCGCCGATGCGTTTGGACCATATGTGTGCCCCAGCGCTTGAATACTTCGCAAGGAAGATGTCTGCGTTCCCCGCACTCACCAGCGCGCTTCCCCCGAAGTTGACCGTCCCAGCAAAATTCCCGGTGACGTAGACATTGCCGCTGCTATCTACCCCGACCCCAAACCCACGGTCGCTTCCCGTGGAACCGAATCTTCGGGACCACAGATGCGCTCCGGCTGATGAATAGCGGACCACAAGCACGTCATAATCTCCGACGCTAGTCAACGTCGTCCCGCCGAAATTAACGCTCCCCTGCATATCCCCAACAATGACCACATTGCCAGAAGTATCCACTGCGGTCGCCGCGACTAGTGCATTGTCACTGAGAGTTGGTCCGCCAAAGGAACGTTGCCAGGTGTACTCGCCAGCCGCCAGCGCATGATCTGGGGCCTGAAGCATGAGCAGGCCGGCACTGAGAACGCAGAGATAGCGTGTCACGGCTTCCCTCACTGGCTCACCCAATATGCCCACTGTTCCTGCGGCACCGGCAGTAAGTCCATATCCACGCAGCCGGCAGCATTGGCAGTTGTCCACGGACCCCACTGAATACAGGTCGGACAGGTGGCAATGTTCGAGTGTCCACACGATTTAAACAGACACCCCCGCGCCACTGCGCAGCCTTCCCCCCCGGGTGGCACTGTCCAGCAATGGCAAAGGCCGCACTGAGCGTCAGTCGATACGACTTCACCCTCGGTACAGTGCTTCACCACCGTCACCTTAACTGGCGCGAATGGATCGAAGGTGCAGAGCAGCGACACGAGCAGGACCAGCATCACTACGAGCTCACCACGATCTTCAGCTTGGGATGCACGGCGGTCCAATGATGGACGCCGGGAACGATCTCGTTCATGGTTCTTTCACTCAACAGCGCTGGGGGGCTGCTAAGAAGCAGTCCTTCCGATGCGAAGCAGCATTGAGAGACTAGACTCTCTCGGCCCTACTTAGAACTATACCTCCGGCGTCGAAGGCCCGCAAATGCGTGGAACCCTTTCCGGGCACCGGATTCAGGTCCTCTCCGCCAACCCTCTGGTTAACAGCAAGGAGAATTCTGACGGAGATTCCGCTTTCCCGCTGTTAACCCGCCACACCTCCGGTTAACAGAGAGGGAGAGAGTTTGGCGGAGAGATCCGGGTCCTTCGGGCGTGTTCCGCCACTCTCTGGTTAACAGGTTTGGGGATCGTTGGAGAGGGGGCTGTAGCGGGCCGTAAACCCGCGGGGACTCTGAAGAGCCCCGACGACTCGGGGCAGGGATTATCTGTCCGCCGTCTCTTCTGGATACGCTTGTCCAGGTTCTTCAAGTCGAGCGAGGGATCTTGCGTGGTGCGCAGGTGGAAGACAGCATGATCCCCCAATCGGGGCGAATGCTTTCAGCTGGAAATCCGCCGCACAAAACTCGGTGGACCATCAGAGGTGAGTGGACGCGGTCCCGACAGGGACGGGTGGATTCCCTAGCCGGCGCAGGTGCCGGAATCCGACCATCCGTTGATGGTATTCATCCCACAGCTTTAACCGGATGCATTTCAGGCTTCTCCAGAGGGTGATGCGGGTTACCTGCTGAAGCTCGGGGTTCTCGCGGAGGCACTCGAGAAGTCGGTAGTTGGGGATACGGCTGCACACGTGATGAACGTGGTGCACTCCGATATTGCCCGTGAACCAATGCAGGATTCGTGGCAAATCGTAGAACGAACTTCCACGAAGCCCCGCGGCGTAGAAGTTCCAGGTGCCACTTTGTTCCCAATAGGTGTCCTCGAACTGGTGCTGGATGTAGAAGAGCCATACCCCGGCCGTGGCTGCAATCGCGGTGATCGGGAGCTGCACCATCAGAAACGCCTGAAATCCCACGGCTCGGCACATCCCGGCGATCACGGCCAGGATCACGAGGTTCGTCATAAAGACACTGGCCAACCCTCGTCGCCAGGTCCTTGGGAGATTGGGCGGAAATCGGTGCCTTATGACGAAGAGGTAGACCGGACCTATACCGAAGAGTATGAGGGGATTCCGGTAGAGCCTGTAGCGCAACCGCTTCCAAAAAGAGAGCCCGACATACTCCTTGACTGTCAGGGTTGAAACGTCTCCGATATCCCGCTGGTCAAGGTTGCCGGAGGTTGCGTGATGGATGGCGTGCGTCCTTCGCCAGTAGCCATAGGGGGTGAGGGTCAGGACTCCCAGCAGGAAGCCGAGCATGTCATTGGCGGCTCGGGACTGAAAAAAAGAGCCGTGCCCACAGTCATGCTGGATGATGAAAAGTCGAATCAGGAGCCCGGCGGCCGGAACTGCGAGGAGCAGGGTCATCCAATACGGGTATTCGAGGCTTCCCAACATGAGAAGCCACAAGAGGAAGAAGGGAATGGCGCTATTGAGCAGCTGAAAGAGGCTGCGTCGAAGGATCGGTCGCGCGTAGGCTGCTAGCGCCTGGTTCCATGAGGTCTCTGGCAGAAGGTTGGCACGGGTCAACATCCAATCCCCCTTTCGCCGGTTGCAACCGGCAAGAGCCAGATTCTCAGCATGGTCGCCATCCACTCGAATACGCCTCCGCCCCGATTCCGGGGCGGAGGCGCCGAGCGATCATCGGACGTGGGCGCGGTCAGTACATCCCGCCCGCCCCACCTTGCCCCGCGGCAGAAGCCTTCTCCTTCTCCGGCAGTTCGTGGACCATGGCCTCCGTCGTGAGCATCAGCCCGGCGATGCTCGCCGCGTTCTGCAGTGCGTTGCGTGCGACCTTGGCCGGGTCGACGATGCCCGCCTCGAACATGTCCACCCACTTGCCGGTATACGCGTCGAAGCCGGAAGCCCTTTCCTTGGCCTTGGCCTCGGCCACGATGATGGAGCCCTCGAAGCCCGCGTTGTTGGCGATCTGCCGAAGGGGCTCCTCCAGGGACCGGCGAACGATATTGATGCCGAGCTGGATGTCTTCGTTCTTCTCTTTCAGTTTCTCAAGGGCCGGGATGGCCCGGAGGAAAGCGATCCCTCCACCCGGAACGATTCCCTCCTCGACCGCGGCCTTGGTGGCGTGCATGGCATCTTCCACACGCGCCTTCTTCTCCTTCATCTCGGATTCAGTGGCCGCGCCCACCTTGATGATGGCCACACCACCCACAAGCTTGGCGAGACGCTCCTGGAGCTTCTCCCGATCGTAATCCGAGGTGGTCTCTTCGACCTGCGTCCGAATCTGCTTCACCCGGCCTTGGATCTCCGAGGACTTTCCGGCCCCTTCGACGAGAGTCGTGTTGTCCTTGTCGATGGTGACCTTCTTGACTTCGCCCAGGTCCGCGATCTTCACGTTTTCCAGCTTGATCCCCAGATCTTCCGTGATGACTTTTCCTCCGGTGAGGATGGCGATGTCCTCCAGCATGGCCTTGCGGCGATCGCCGAAGCCTGGCGCCTTCACGGCGGCGGCCTGCAAGGTACCGCGCAGCTTGTTCACCACCAGGGTGGCCAGGGCCTCGCCCTCGACTTCCTCGGCGATGATCAGCAACGGCCGGCCCATCTTCGCTACCTGTTCGAGCAACGGGAGAAGATCCTTCATGTTGGAGATCTTCTTCTCATGGATGAGGATGAGGGGACGATCGAGGCTGCATTCCATCCGCTCCGGGTCGGTGACGAAGTAGGGCGAAAGATAGCCGCGGTCGAACTGCATTCCCTCGACGATCTCCAGGGAAGTCTCCATCGCCTTGGCTTCCTCCACCGTGATGACGCCGTCCTTCCCGACCTTCTCCATCGCCTGGGCGATGATTTGGCCGATGGCTGGATCGTTGTTTGCGGAGATGGTGCCGACCTGTGCGATGGCTTTCCCCTGAACCTTCTTGGAGAGCTCTTTGATCTCTTCGACGACCTTCTCCACGGCCTTCTCGATACCCCTCTTCAGGTCCATCGGATTGGCGCCGGCGGTTACTGCCTTGCACCCTTCCCGATAGATGGCCTGGGCCAGGACCGTGGCGGTGGTGGTCCCGTCGCCCGCGACGTCGCTGGTCTTGCTGGCGACCTCACGGAGCATCTGCGCCCCGATGTTCTCCCGGGGTTCCTCGAGCTCGATCTCCTTGGCCACGGTCACGCCGTCCTTGGTGCTGGTCGGCGATCCGAACTTCTTCTCGATCACGACGTTGCGACCCCTGGGACCGAGGGTCACCTTCACCGCGTCCGCGAGCTTGTTGACGCCTCGCAGGATCGAGTGGCGGCAATCCTCTGAATAGACAATTTCCTTCGCTGACATGAAAAACCTCCTTGAACCGCACGCCCCGCGGAATCGCTGAGCGCCCGAGTGTTAGTTTGCCGAACAGCGGATCCCGGCCTCAGCCGATGATCCCGAGGATTTCATCCTCCTTGAGAATCAAGTGCTCGACGTCTTCGATCATGATTTCCTGTCCCGAATATTTCCCGATGAGGACCCTGTCTCCGACCTTGACCTGGAGTGGGATCCGCTCGCTGTTCTTGTCGAGCTTTCCTGCGCCGACGGCCACGATCTTTCCCTCCATCGGCTTTTCCTTGGCCGTGTCGGGGATGATGATGTGGCCTTTGACCTCGTCCTTCTTGGGATCGAGGCGACGGACCACGACTCGGTTGTAAAGGGGCCTTACTTGCATGGCATGTCCTTCGATGATTGGAAAGTGCTAGGGTTGGCCTGGAGGCTTCTGTTGGCACTCTCGGTAGTTGAGTGCCAATATAACGCTGAGCCGGGCTAATGTCAATGGTCTGGGATCGATCCTGGTGAACTTTCTCGCTTATTCGGCAGCTCCCCGCTATTTCTGGGTCTTGGGTATCCACATACAAAAGAGAGCCCCGGCCGCTCTCGGCAGCCGGGGCCCTCATAGCTTGGGTTCTGGGCGGGTTTCCTGTGGCCGCCCCCACCGGACGAAACGACCTACCGGCTCTAGACGGCCACGCGAGCGGCGATCTTGTGAAAGGTCGAATTGCACACGTCATACGACTGAACCACCGGCGTGCCCTCCACAACGGGCTCCATCGACTTGAGCACGGAGGCATAGCTTCCGCGGGCATATGCCTCTGCATTCTCTTTCAGATCCCAGAGACTGATACCAACCGCATCCGTTCCGTTCGATGCGACGAACGAGATCTCGTCCTGGAAGCCCTTCTGCTTCCGAAGCATGGGAAGGACGTCCTTCTCGAGGGTCTGGGTGAATTCCGTCGTGCGACCGGGCTTGAGATGGAAAGAAACGCTGCGAGCAAACATGTCAACCTCCTCGGGTTGGTCTGGCTAAGTAGGTGAAGACCAGATAACCTGTCTTAGTTCAGATAATCTGAAGAGTGGGGAGAAGCCCTCAATCTCGTTAACCATTATTGGTTAATTAACTTCCCATGTCAAGTCAAAAAGGCGATAATCTTCTGTGCATTCGAAGTGCTTGATTGAAACGAGTTAAGCGATGAGGGATGGAAGGCCATGGATCTACCGCTGTTGATTCGTCACCGGCTCAAGGAATTGGGAATCGAGCAGAGGGAACTAGCCGCGGCCGCACAGGTCACCGAGTCCTACATCTCCCAATTACTGACAGGGAAAAAATCGCCGCCGATCCCCGAGCGAACGGACATCTACAGCAAGATGGAGAGATTATTGAAGCTTCCTGAGGGAAAGTTGGCGAAACTGGCGGAGCTTCAACGCACGGAAGCCTTGAAACGAACCTTGGCTGAGCCTCCAAGGCCCTTGTATCAGGAAGTACGCGAGTTGGTTCTCCGCAAATGCGAGCCCCGCAATAGAAACACTATTGCAGCGATCTTCGAAAAGGAGCCCCTGGGTGCGCTGGAACGTCTGGTCACCCGAAAGCTGGTGGACGTAGTCAAGGGAGTGGCAAGAGAGGAGCTGGATGATGAAAAGTGGCTCCGTGCGGTGGCTCGGTTGAGCGGCCGGAGCTATCGTCAGATGCGAGTCATCGTGCTTGAATTCCTGGAGAAGGACGTCCTCAACATCTCCCCTGAGAACTGCGTCACATTCCTCGATCCGCTTATTGAATCGTGGAACATCGACCTCGTGACACTTGGGATGGAGATTGTATTGAGCCGCCGTCTGGTTCCGGGCGAGCCAAGGCAGTTCGAGTTTGTGGAACGTGAGCCGGCCGCGCCGGTCGTTGAAGAGCCTGGGCTGGAAGCCTTTCTCAAGGATCCCTCCCTTCGGGGCGATGCAAGCGCCCAGGAGATCGAGTTTCTCAAGCAGCTGAGATTTGTGGGAAAGCGGCCAACGCCCCTCTACTATTACCGGGAGTTACAGAGCCTACGGGACCCCCTCCATTTCCGCGGCGCCCCCCTGGGAAAAGCTCACCCTGGCCGAGGAAAGCCAGGTCGAGCTCGCCGCTTTAGGTGATATCGTGCAAATTGTTCAGCCAGGCCAAAGAATCGACCTCACAGGAAGGAGGGTAAGTTGCTGGAACTTCTGATCAACCAGCCGATCTTCATCGGTTTCAAAGCGGACAACAACCTCCGACAGCATCTCGAATCGCTGAACGAGATCGACAAGCAATACTTCAGCCCCGAGGATTCGACTTTCTTGCGTGTCTGCCGGGTGGGTGAAGACATCTACGTCGGCAAGCTCGTTCACGAAAGCCTGACGACCGACCGCGTGGACGATATCCGTCGCAATGTTGTGAGCATCATACATAAGATCGCCAGTGGAGTACGGCTGCCCACCAACATGAAGATCCTCGCCTGCAGCGTGGCCTGAACGGACCAGACCTACTCCTCTGCCCAAGTAGCACGTAGCTCCTTCAACTTGGCATCTCGTGCTTCTTGGAAGCAGACGTTCCATTTCTCCCTTTTGCCGGTCGTGAAAGGGTTGCCAGGTGGTGGGGTTGAGTGACCGGCGCGTGGGGGAAAAACGCAGAAGTCGTAGGTGAACTTGGCCAGATCTTCGAGCCTCATCCAGGCCAGACGATGGTCGCCTTCATAGAGAAAGGCAATTCGCACTCGACCGGAATCCTCGTAAAACTGCCATAATCTTCCTTTAGGCTCGATCGCCGCCACCGCGTCTCCGCGCTTCAGCTCCCAAGCCACGCCGGTGCTATTCGGCCTCTTGTAGACCGGCGCATCCTCCCGGATGACGATGGCCCCCTCCCCTTTTCCTTGGCCACCTGGCACTGGAGGTATGGGGCAATCTTCTATCGGCTCGGGGTGTACCCCGTATACCATTTCACACGCCTCCTGTGCTTTGCATCCGGCCACTTTCGTCCCATTATCCGCAGTGACAGCATATAAGTAGTAGTCGTCCTCCCCTCGCATGGTGACGAGATACCGCCGGCCTGCCTCCGCTTCGAAAGACAGCTCGCAAGTGAAACTTGGGCCGGCACTAAAAAGATCGCCCTCCGGACACTCCCCAAGCTCAAGCCGCATCGTCCCTAGTCCAATGCGAAAAGTGCGTCGATTGGCGAACCCCATCAGGCGATAAGTTGGTCCACCGCCATTCAATTTGAGCGGCATGGGACGCTCATCGATTCCTTTCCCCTTATCAAACACGAGCGTGGCGTGAGGCTCGGATTCTCGCGGCATATGGTAGTGCGGCACACAGCCGGCCAACGTGGACAGCGCAATGACGACGATCAGCAACCTACCTAGACGCATTGTGAGGCTGCCCCGTCTTGTTCGTTCGGCAATAGTCCAGGTCATCTCCCTTGCAGCTCCTGCGCGAGGAGATGCGAATCAAGGACGCCCCCATGGACCAGATCGAAGCCCACAGACACCCCCATTATCCTCCTACCGCGCGACTCGCGATTCTGGAACTTCGTGCCGCCAGGGGCTGGACCCTCGCCCAGACGGCTCGCATCTTCCTGGTGAGCCCACTCACATTGCTTCCTGGATGGGGCGTCTCGATGAGGAAGGCCCTGATGCGCTGGCCGTCTGCCCGAGCCGGTGAACAGGTTTCCCGACTTCGTCGCATCACTACCTTCGCTGGTCCACTCTAGGACACCGATTTTTATGGGTCGGTTTCCTTCCCGGAAAGCTCACCTTATTATAAGGATATGCCGTCTCTCACCCCTTGACGCTAGCACTCTTCCGGGAGACGGCTCATGCGCCCAATGGCCCTATGTCGCACTCAATTTCGGTGGTCCACTACAGCAAGAAAAGGAGGCAATCAGATGCGCCGCAGCGGATTGTACCTGTGCATCTTACTCTCTGTGTCGCTCACGGACCTTGCCTGTTCGACCGCGCAGCGGGCCCCTGTCGAGACGGCCCTGGCCGCTTCGCTGATCTCGGACGAACAGAGCAATCAGATTGGCGAGCAGGTCCACGCGGACGTGCAGAAGAGCGGCGTGCGCTACATCTCCGATCCGGTCGTTCGGGCATACGTGGAGGAGATCGGCGCGCGCATCTTCGCTCTCGCCCGTGAGGATCGCGCCGGGGTCGACTACCACGTTCACCTGATCGACGACCCGAAGTCGGTAAACGCCTTCGCCGCCCCCGGCGGGCACGTGTTCGTATATTCCGGTCTCCTGCTCGAGGCCGACAACGAAGCCGAGGTGGCGGCGGTGATGTCACACGAGTCCGGCCATGTCGTGGGGCGGCATGTCGAGCGGGCCATGGTAAACGCCTACGGTCTGCAGGCGCTCACGGCGGCGGCGCTCGGGAGCAACCCCTCGCCGGCTCAGGAGGTCGCGGCCGGCATTGCGGGCACCGGCCTGATGCGCGCCCATAGCCGCGGCGAGGAAACCGAGGCCGACGAATACGGGGTGCGCTACAGCAGCCGCCTCGGGTACGACCCGCGCGCGATGATCACGTTCCTCGCGAAGCTGCAGGCGCTCGGGGGGAAGACACCCGGGACCCTGAAGTGGCTGAGCACCCATCCCCTCACGCCGGACCGGATCGATCATCTGGCGCGCTACATCCAGGACAACCGATTAGGCGGCAGCGAGCTCGGCGCATCGCGTCATCGCGAGATCAAGAGCCGACTCGCGTCGACGGCCGGCAGCCGCTGACAGTCGAGGCCCCTGCGCCGCGTCAATCGGAACAAACGAGGACGTTCCTAGGGGTTATGCGGTTCACTGTAGCGACTTCAGCGCCCGAGCCGCGTGGCAAGCAAACGGTCTCCGGAATCAAGACCACATCCGCGCCGCCTGCGGTGCCCCCGCCCAACGCCACGGGAGCAGGCCCGCTGTCTTCCCGCGAGGACAACGGCTATTGTTCTATTGCAGATCGTCCCGACTATTCCCAGACCCCCATGGGTACTCTTGTTTTCAGAAAACGCGGTGGAACCCTGCGGGCGCTATGGGGTGATTAACCCACAGTCGAGTGGTGGTCCACCGATTCTCTCCTACCTCTTCAGCCTGGCGCTTTGTCGAGAGAACGCTCAATGGGGTAGGGTTTTACCCCATGGTCGGCTCCGGAGGTGCGGAGTACACTCCAAGATCAGTGCAGCTTTCTTTGAGCTCGGATCTCACGAAATTCGAAATTGTTGATGTCGCTACCGTAACCCTTGTGCGGGATGCGCTCCGGGATCCAGGGCAACTCAACAAACGAAGGGAAAAGGAGTGGCATAAGCCATGAGAAAAGTATCGATCGCCCTGTCAATGGTGTTGCTTCTGATTTTGTCGGTGGGTGCCTCGCCCGCTTTGGACAAGAAGGACACCAAGACCCTACAAGAGGCCGTGCCGGTTCTCAACGCCCTGGCGGGTGCTCCGGACAAAGGCATTCCGCAGGAGCTCCTCGCGAAGGCCGATTGCATTCTCATTTTTCCCAACGTCGCGAAGGGCGCTTTCATCGTGGGAGGCAAGGCCGGCAAAGGCGTCGCGTCCTGCCGGATGCCCAACGGCACGATGAGCGCGCCGGCGTTCTATGAAATCGGAGGAGCGAGTATCGGGTTCCAGATTGGCGGACAGAGTGCCGACGTCGTGTTGTTGATTATGAACGAGGGCGGGGTCAGCCATCTCCTCTCCGATAAATTCACCATCGGAGGCGAGGCCACGGCGACTGCCGGCCCGGTGGGACGCACGGCTCACGCAGCCACCGACGCGCAGATGCACGCACAGATCCTCTCCTGGTCCCGCTCGCAGGGCCTTTTCCTGGGCGCTGCCCTCGATGGCTCGGTCGTCAAGCCGGACAAGGAAGCGAACGAAGCCCTGTACGGCATACCGATTTCCGGAAGGGAAATCTTGATCGATTCCAAGGTGACGACCCCTGCTCAGGCAAAGCCCTTGATGCAGTCGATTAACAAGCACATGGATGCCGCCGCAGCCAAGGAGCAGGCCGAGAAGGCGAAGAGCTGATAGCGAAATGCTTCGCATTTCAGGGGTCATCGGATTGCTTCAATCCGGAGTACCCGATGGCCCCACTTATATGCCGGCGATACGGTTATTTTTTCGGCGACTCCCCGGTTAACAGAGAGTGAGAGAGTTTGGGGGAGAGCCGCGTGTACCCTAGACTAACAGAGCCCCGACCGCGCTTGGCGACCGGGGCTCTGTCATCCCCGACGAAGTAGCACTGGACCCCTACAGAGATATTTACTTCTTCCCCAACCTCCGAATGTACTCGCTTCCGCGCTCGTAGCCGCGGCAGAAGGACTCTTCTTCGCAAACATCGGGATAGATTTTGCGCAGGCGCTCTTTGGCCGCTTGGTAGGACTGGCCACGGGTTTCAGGATGCAAGGCGGCTTCGAAGCCCCGCCGGTAGCTGGGTTCGGTGTCGATGAGGTGCTTTTCGTCGGCCGCGTAATGTTCCTTCTCGCCGTCCTGAAGTCCAATCCACCATGCTTTGCGCGCCGCATCAATGCTCTCGGCCCCCGATTCCGTGAGCGCGAGCCGTGCCGTCTCCGCCTGCTTGTCGTCCTCGGCCAGCGCGATGAGGACGGTTCTCCCCTGCCGGAGGGCATCCTCGTAGAGGAACATCTCATCTTTCGGAAGCCCTTCGGTCGTCGAATCCTCGAGGGCACCTCCTGCCGCCGCTCCTGCGAAAACGCCGAGTAACGCCGAGGCCACCATCCCGACGGCAACGACGGGGCCTATACCCGGAATTAGCAGGCTGGTGACCGCCGAGCCGATCATCATGCCTGATGCGCCGCCGACGACTCCGCCGACCGCCGCTCCCATTCCTGGCTGCTCAGTGTCCGAGGTCGGTACCTGGGCGATCTCCCGATCGGTGGAGTGAGGCGTAAGGATGTTGAGCTGACGCTTCCCTTCAATACCAATGCCCTTGAAGCGCTGAACCGCGCGCTCCGCATCAGCGCGGGATCTGAAAATACCGGTGACTGTTTCCATGAGGAATCTCCTTCGGCTCGCACTTCCATTGCGACGCTCCGAACTCTGACGATTAAAGTGACTTCAGATACTCGACGAGGTCTCGCTGCTGCTCCGCGGTGAGGCCGAGAGCACGAACCCGGTTGTACTGTGCCACGACGTCCGCGAGCGTCGGTGCACTGCCGTCATGAAAATACGGCGGGTGTTGCCAGAGTGCGCGCAGAGGCGTGGTGCGGTACGCTTTGGTTGCCGTGCGCGCCGCGTACGCCCCGTCGACGCCGGCGTATTTGCCAACAGCTCTTCCTCGATTCGAGCTTCACCTAAAAGGGATCATCGAATCCCGCCAAACAGATACACAAGCAGCACCACGAGCAGGACAGTTCCGACTATCCCCAGGCCTCCACTCGTTCCCCATCTGGAATACCCGTAATAGCCGCCGCCTCCGCCCAATACCAGGAGCAGAATGATGAGTAGTATCAGCATCGAGAATCTCCCCTCAGGTTGTGACTGCTGCCCTGGCGAATCCACTACGAGATGGCCATGCACGGACAGTCATGAGTGCAGCTGCGCACTCGGTTGCGCACCGTGGTTTTCAGAATAGACTGGGAGATACTGTGGGCGCTATGGGGTGTTCTGCCCACAGCAATGGACCGCCGGCGCCACTTTGGCTACTGGGGTCAATACCCCATAGTGCCTGCATGGTCTCCCATTCTATCCTGGCACCTCTAAGACACATGAGATTCCACCGAATTGAAAGGTGCATGAGTCGTCGCAAATTGATCTCGAAAGGAAAGGTACACCCCATGAAATCAGCAAACGTACGCTATCTGCTCGGTACCGCACTGCTGGTGCTCGCCACGGCGACGGCAGGTGCCGAAGAGGTTACGGTCAACTCCATATTGATCGCCCACAGAGCGGGCGCAACGGCCGGCGGCATCATCGCCGTGGTCAGCAACCCGGCCAATACCATAGCCATGACAGCCGGCGACCTCGTCACGCTTCGCGCCGCCGGCGTGCCGGAGAACGTTATTACCGCCATCAACGCCCGTGCCGTGGCGCTCTCGCCCCAGCCCATTACGCTCCAGCCCGATGATCCTCGCCTCGTCGATCTCGTGCGTCTCGTCAAGTCGGGAATGTCCGAATCCATCATCGCCGAGCAGGTGAGACAGTCAGACCCGGCGTTCAATCTCTCTGTCGCGGATCTTCTTTATCTCAAGCAAAATGGCGTTCTGGAGTCGATCATTGGGGCCTTGATGGCAACCCGTGCCGGGACCCAGGCCGCGCCGCGAATCGCCGCGCCCGCTCTGGCCGGCCCGCGAGAGTTGGTCTTTGACGATCTAGTCTTGGTAAAGTCGATGTCTCTGAAGAAAAACCGGTCGGGTAGGCTGGTCATGCAAGGCGACTTGCTCGCATGGGTGGATGGTGGCGACCCCAAGAAGAACTTCGAATTCCAGATCCCCGGCCTCGAGAAGGTGTGGTTCACGTGCCAAGCGCGGACCCCCGAGAACTTCTGCTACCAGATCAACCTCCAGATCGTGAAGGGCGCCCAGTACCGGTTCCGAGACGTGAATCAAGAGTCGGGATCGAACGCTTCTGTCATAAAGGTCATGGACGCGCTGCGCAAGTACTTCCCGCAGATCGCCTTCGGACCGCCCGACGCCTGACCCCTCGTCTCTTTCATGAGGAGGATGGGATGAAAAAAATCCTGACCACCGCGACATTCTTGGTTTTCCTGGGACTCCACTTCCAGAGCGTTGTTTTCGCCCTGCAGACCGGCACTGGAGATTGGAATCTCGATTACCAGCTTGGCAAGATCAACGAACTGGCGAAAGCCGACCCTGATGGATTTATCAAGCAGCTCAGCAAGAATTACGGTATCCCGCAGGAGCGGATCCGCCAGGCGAAGGAAAAGCACGGACTCAGTTACGGAGACACATACATGGCCACTGCCCTCGCCGGGAAGAACAGCCGGCGCGTGGGCGATGTGGCGGCCCAATACAAGCAGAATCAGGGCAAGGGGTGGGGCGTGATGGCCATGAACATGGGCATAAAACCCGGCTCGCCTGAGTTCAAGGAGCTCAAGGCAGGCGCACGCGGCTCCGTGGATCACATGAAGACCATGGCCAAGGACAAGAAAAGACAGCAAAAACAAGAGATGGAAAAAGAGCGGGAACACGGCCCGAACAAGAACGAAGGCCAGGGGAAGAATCAGGGGAAAGGCAAGAAGTAGTAGTTTTCCGCTATGGTCGTCCTGGCATTCCCTCGCTGCACGTGATGCCGTGCTTGCCGAGTACCGCCTGATAATCTTCGTTCGCGTAGGTGCCTCCCTGGTCGGAGTGATGCAACAGGCCAGCGTCGGGGCAACGCCGCTTCAGCGCCATCTCGAGGGCTTTGATGATCAGGTGCCGGTCGTTGACGGCGCTGACCGCCCAGCCCACGATAAATCTCGAGAACAGATCGAGAATGGCGGCCAGGTAGAGCTTGCCGCTGGTCCCGACAAGCAGCTCCGTCGTGTTGCCTACCCAGCGTTGGCTGGGAGCCTGCGCCTCGAACTGGCGCGGGGGAAGCACACAACGCGCCAATCAGCCTTTCAACCACTTGAATCAGGTTCTCTCTGTCAACCCTATGGGTACATCCTCGCGGCCTCGAACAATTCTCGCAACGGGCCCTACGAGCCGGCAATGGCCGCGGCTCGGGCGGTCTGGTCCGATACGCACCGCCGGTTCTCGATCGATCCGAAGCGTGTCTACACCATGGGATTCTCCGGCGGGGCCCGCTTCGCCACGGCCTTCGCCCTGGCCTGCCAGTCCTGCCGCATCACGGGCGTCATGGCGCATGGGGCCGGATTTCCGGCGGGGAGGACGGAGGACAAACCTCCCTTCCTCTATTTCGCCGCGGTCGGAAACGCCGACTTCAATCTCCCGGAGATCCTCAAGCTGCGCCGCGCGCTGGAGACGCTGGGCGCGGATTTCAAGGTCGAGATCCACGACGGCAGTCACGAGTGGGCCCCACCCGGAGTGTTCGAGCACGCGCTCGCATGGATGGATCTGAAGGCAATGCAGGCAGGAACCCGGGCGCCCGATTCGGAGCTCGTCCACCGTTTGTTCGAACAGACGAAGGCGCAGGCATCGGATGCCGGGAAGAAGGGAGCCACGCTCGAATCGTACTATGCCTTGCGATCCCTGCTGGCCGATTTTAAAGGAATCGAAGGTGTGGAGCTGAAAGATGTCCCGGCTCGCTTGGAGGCGGTGAAGACATCCGATGCGCTGAAGCAGGCGAGGAAAGACGAACAGCGCGAAATGGACCGGCAGAGATACCTGACGGAAACCGCGGGCCGGCAGCTCGTCCGTTTCGGCGACGCCCAGCCCGATGAGCGGAGGCAGCTGACGCGTGACATTCGTTCCACGCTTCTCAGGCTCTGGCGCAGGTCCAGCTCTTCGGGAAGCGATGGGACCCTCTACACGCGGGCATTCACTCAGATGTGGGCCGCGGGCATCGAGTTAGGGGAGGAAGCGCTGGACCAGGAGCGCCTGCCGCAGGCCGAGGCCTACTTCGAGCTGATGGGGAAGGCGATTCCCGATCGCCCCTATCCTCTGGTGCACTTGGCCAAGGTTCGAATCAAAGCCGGTGACAAGAAGGGCGCGATCAGGGCTCTCGAGGAGGCGGTCCAACAGGGATTGAAGAACCCCGCCGTAATCTCTGAGGATCCCGAACTGCAACCTCTCGCCTCCGACCCAGCATTTCGGAAACTGATCGACAGCATGGGCTCAACGAAATAGACTCGCCGTGCGATTTCACGGGAAGCGGAAGCATCTGCCGATCGTGTCGGTGAGACGGGCGTGTTCCGGCGCTCTCTGGTTAACAGTTTTTGGACTAGCCGGAGGCGGGGTTGTGGCGGGCCGTAAGTCCGCGTGAACTCTAAAGAACAAGAGCCCCGACCGCGCGTGGCGACCGGGGCTCCATCATCTTGATCCCCGACGACTCGGGGCAGGGATTATCTGGCTTCCCAAGTAGATCGGTAACACGAACTACTTCCTGGTTCGTACAGGGGTGCGTCTGGTGGCCCAGACAGATCGGTTGTTCGAACTACGCCGCTTCAGCGCTCCAGGCGCCCCTTGTCACTCGCACCTTCAGACTTTCGGCTGCCGCCTTCTTTTGAGCGACGCCCTTGAGAAGTTCCAGTGAGTAGTCGCTTGCAGGCTCCCGGCTCAGGGCCGCCAGCCGCAGGAGCCTCTCCGCCGAAGCGCTCATGATCGCCGACCCATTCTCCCACCGAGACACGGTTTCGGGGGTGACCCCCATGTGCTCAGCGAAATCACCCCCGGACCATCCCAAGTATTTCCGCAGGAACCGGATCTCCTCCGGGGTGAGGCGGGGCACTTTGCGGGCAACCGCCGCTGCGATGACTCGGTGCAGTTGCTCGATTTTTGGAATTACCACCTCGTGCTCTCCACATTGGGGACACCGGCTCACCTCGACCCCCACCAGCGTGACGTTCGGCAGACCACTTTCCCGGTAAAGGTAGTTCTCGCGAGCCGTCTTCATGGAGTGGCCGCACTGTGAGCATTTCATCCCTTAGACCTCCAGGCTGTCACAATGATCAGTCGCTTTTCTGACCGGAATGCCACCACAACCCAGATGCGCTGAGTGTGAACCCGGTAACGCCAGGAGCTATTCTCCCATTCGGCCGGCTCGACGATTCCGCCTCGCAAAACGTTGATGCAATCGATGATCGTGAGCGCATCCTTCGCCATCTCGTCCGTGGCGTGCTTCGACGAGACCACCTCACCACCGGCGAGGATGTTCTGGATTAGACGCCTGGCCTGTGGAGGGCTCAGTGGCTCTTTCATGGTCTAAGGAGATTATGAGGATATTTGATTAAATGTCAAGTATTGCGCCAAAGCCAAATGCAGGCCCAAGGTTTTGATGGGCCGTGCGCCCTCCGGGAATCCTCTCCGTATTAATGGGTTAAGCTGCCAGCCACTCCGCTCCTTGGCAGACAGCCGGGCGATCATCGCCAGGGCCACCGGGCGGGAATCGATGCGGGCCGTCGTCGTAGGTGCCAGTTTCATCGGCCTCGAGGTTGCCGCCTCATTGCGCACCCGCGGCCTTGAAGTACACGTGGTGGCGCCCGGGGCGCGCCCGCTCGAGCGCGTGCTCGGGCCGGAATTGGGGGACTTTGTGCGGACGCTGCACGAGGATCACGGCGTCCATTTCCACCTCGGCCATACGCTTAAAGCCATCGAGGAGGACATCGTCGTCCTGGACGACGGGTCGCGACTGCTGGCTGACCTGGTCGTCATCGGCGCGGGAGTTCGGCCTTCGTTGACACTGGCCGAGCTGGCAGGGTTGCAGATCGATCGTGGCGTGGTGGTGAACAACTACCTTGAAACCAGCGCTCCGGATGTCTACGCGGCCGGGGATATCGCGCGCTGGACGGACCCGCGCATGGGCAAGGGCGTTCGCATCGAGCACTGGGTCGTCGCCGAGAGGCAGGGGCAGACCGCCGCGCGGAACATGTTGGGCCGCCGGGAGGCCTTCAAGGCAGTGCCCTTCTTCTGGAGCCAGCACTACGACGTCAGCATCTCTTACGTCGGCCACGCAGAATCCTGGGACCGCATCGACATAGCGGGAAACATCGCAGAACAAAGCTGCCTGCTCGCCTTCCGCAGCGCTGGGAAGATTGCCGCCGTGGCGACGATCCATCGGGACAAGGAGAGCCTTGAGGCGGAGACCCTCTTCGAACGGGATGACCAGGAAGGACTCGAAACGCTCGTCGCTCGCGCCCGCAGGTAGTGGTGGCCTACTTCAGGGCATTCTGGTCCTGTACAGACACGGCGGCCCTACTCAGGCAGTCCCGCCTGACGCAGCGCGTCGCGCAGTTCAGCGTTCTTGTCCGGGTTCACATAGCGCGCCGA
>Ga0137425_1000109_pt1 | contig 27441 bp, 20 predicted proteins | sample EasRivERMZT640_2_FD_102318 | JGI IMG/M metagenome (GOLD analysis project Ga0137425, IMG submission 102318) | Soil microbial communities from meander-bound floodplain in the East River, Colorado, USA - East River MetaG ERMZT640_2 | ecosystem: Environmental > Terrestrial > Soil > Floodplain ...
TGCTTGAGGAGCGGTACGTTGTGCCGCCAGCAGCCCTTTGCTTCGGGGTTGATCCAGCGTGGACAGGTAGGGACCTGCTTTGGAGGTCGGGGCTCTCGGGTCTTGGGTGACCGCTTCCCAGGATTCCCTTTGAGCATTTTGAGTCGAGTCGGCTGAGGAGGCGGGCCGCGTCTTCCCACGTCCTACCCTTCCTTGACTTCCGCCGCTGCTAGAGCGAAAGTCGCGGCATGGCTTCCCACGAACAGCCCCCGTTCACCGTCCGCGTCGAGGCGGCATTCGACGAGAATGGAGTTTGGCTCATCAATGCCCGATTGAAGTTCCGCACCGGCACACCCAAGGTCGGTTCTCAGCTCCTCGGCCTGGGGAGGCTCGCCCTGCTCGAAGGAGTCGCCCGGGAGGGGCTGCACGGCCGGACGCTCGGTGCCACGAAGGTACGGGTCCACCTCGACGTCAACGGTGACGAGAGGGATTTCGAACTCGGAGGAGGCACTCCCGGTCCAGAGCTCCTCATGTGACCCGCCGCGAACCAGGCCCACCTCCCTCCGGAACCATGCCCACACCGATTGTGAGTACGCGAACCAGCCCGAGGCAAAGGTCCACCCTTCTGCCACACCGGCCTGGACCTCCTCGAGGGTGAACCGCCGGTACTCCTGGATCACGCTGCCTGCCTCCGGGAGGCTTTTTTGCCCGTCAGGGTTTCCCATCGCTCCACGACGACATCCACGTATCGGGGGTCCAGTTCTATCCCGAAGGCCTGACGTCCAAGGCGCTCACAGGCCACGACGGTAGTCCCAGAGCCCAGGAAGGGATCAAACGCTGCCTGGTTCGAAGTCGTGGAATTCCCGATCAACTCCGCCCAAAGCGCCACCGGCTTCATGGTCGGGTGGTCCCGGCTGGCCTTGGGCCTCGGGATGTCCAGGATGGTGCTCCTGGTTCGGTCGGCCGTGAAGTAGTGCTTCCCAGGCTTCCAGCCGTAGAGAATCGGCTCGTGCTGGTAGTGGTAGTCCGACCGGCCGAGGACAATCGAATCCTTCCGCCAGATTAGGGTCTGGTGCCACTCGAAGCCTGCCGCGGTGAACGCCTGTTGAAAGCAGGAGTGCAGTGGCCCGGCCGGACAGGCTAGGTAGACGGCGGCACCAGCGGCCAGGGTCGGGTAGGCAGCAGCGAGAGCTTGCCTGCAGAGCTGCTCGGTTTGCTCTGGGGTCAAGGAGTCGTTCTGAATCTTCAATGCTTCCTTGGTCTTCCCAACATAGGCGACCCCGTAGGGCGGATCGGAAATCAGGAGAGAGGGTCGGACATCCCCCAGGACCTTTCCTGCGGAGGTAGGGTCCGTGGAATCGGCACACAGCACTCGGTGCTCCCCCAGCTCCCAGACATCACCAAGCTGCGTCGTCGGCTCCTTCGGGAGATCCGGTGCCTCGTCGTCCTCGGGCGCGAAAGGGCCACGAAGGGATGCGAGGTACTTCTCGACCTCCCCGACCTTGAAACCGGTCAGGCCCATGTCAGCACCGGCGGCCTGTAGCTCAGCCAGGACCTGGGCCAGCGCCTCCTCGTTCCACTCCCCTGAGATCCGGTTCAGGGCGAGGTTGAGCTGTTTCTCGGAGGGCTCGTCCAGGTCAACCGTCACGACGGGGAGCTCCGCGATCCCCTCCGCCTCAGCCGCCTTGACCCGCTGGTGCCCGCCTACGACGCGACCGGTGCGGCGGTTGACTACCACTGGCTCCACCACCCCGAAGAACTTCAGGGAGCGACGTAGCGCCTCCAGGTCGTGGTCGGAAATCTTCCGCGGGTTGTAGGGGGCGGCCATGGCGGCTAGGTCAGAGGTTTTCAGGTGGTTGATCAGCAATTCAGGTTTCCTCGAACCGCAAAATGCACGACCTCAAATCGGGAACTCTTCGCGACTGGCGCGAGTTTTCGGCCGTCACGTCCTTTCCAGAATGCACGATCTGCACCGAAATCGCACCGGATCTCGGGATCGTTTTCAGAAGAGTCAATGTTTACAGGCTTTTCACGCAGCGCAGCAACCTCCGACCTCATTTCACCTGCATCTCTAGCAATCCCAAATGCTTCGGAGAGGAAAAAGGCGCGAATTCCAAAACCGCACATACGAGTTGACCCATTATTGACCCATCCTTCGTGCCGATTTTCGGGGGTCGATCGCGGCGAAAGGCCCGTCGAATCGCGATTCCTTCATCCGACCCCCCCTCCCCCAAAACCTGCGGCCGAGCGCGCGGAGCCTACCGCGCGGTCCCTTGGCCGACTCGTAGAGAATGGAGGCCCCCCGGTCGCCCCATGCCCGTTTCCGTCTTGCTCCACCCCATCCCATCCATGATCGCCGAACGGTCCTAACCCGCTCGCTTCTAGCTCCCTCTGCGTCGCGTCTCTGCCTCAACATAACAGAAAAGAACTGCACGCAAGCGCCAAGTTTCAACGCTCCCAACACGGCTGGAAATGCGGATGCGCTATAGACAATATGTAAAGGTGGCGCCTAAAATCTTTCTTGCGCAAGGACAGGTTTTTGTCCTCGAATCATTTGATTTAGCTCGCAGTTAGGATGCCTTCGCCGGTGACAACTTCAGGTCTGAACTCGCGCAAGAAGCAATTGGAGAGGGATTGTCGGACCGTTCTATTTGAGCTCGACGGGCGCTCAGCTATTTTCCAGCATCGGGATGGACTTCCCCACGAACCTTTTAGGAAACTGATCGCCGAAAGCATCGTGGCTGCGAGGAAGAATCGAGCAGTCAATCCTCAAAAGGTCTGGGAAGACCAAGCTCTCAAATGGGCTAGGCAACTACGCCCTTTGCTCAAGGCCCTCCTTGACATTCCCGGGCCAGATACCAGGGATAAGACACAGCTCCATCAGGCAGTCAGGCGCTTTCGTGATGAGTTGAACTCACAACACGCACTACAACGTGCCTGCAGGCGAATGGAGGAGAGAAGGGCAGTGAGACGAGGTAGTGCCATTACGAATCGTCAATGGCAGTGCCTGTATCTTTACGGCGTTTACGAACTCTTCAGTCACAAGTCCGTTAAGCCAAGACGCTTCTATTCATTCTACTTGCCCGAGATGCTTAAATTGAGCTTCCCCCGTTTCCGCTCGCCTGGCCCAAATGCCCTGTGGCAACAAATAAAACTCGCTGGTGGACCCCCACGAGCGGTGCATATCGTTGGGTGGGACGTCTCCCGTTATCCGAAGTATTCGGAGCTCGTGCCAACACTGGAGAGTACCCCAGTCCGTTTCTTCAAGAGCCGAAGGGGTGTGCGTGTAGTGCCTGTGTATTTTCCCGAAGATGCCTGCGGCGACGACTTGGCCGATGAAGCCTGGGCTCGGTACTTCAAAGAGCATGCGAACGATGAAGGCAATGGCCCTCGCCGGATTCCCTACCCGCCCAACTGGTAAACGATCTTTTTATCAGCGTTTACCAATCCAACCTCAAATCCGCTGCTAGAGTTTTCGACCATGATGGTCGGAGATTCGGAACTGTCACGATTACTGAGAGCTCACCGTGCCTTGCAGGGATTCACTCAAGCGGAGGTTGCTCGGCGGGCAGGTACAACTGCGGGTTACCTCTCCCACATTGAACGAGGGCGTAGAAGACCGAGCTCACAACTTCTTCTCCGACTCCTAAAGTCTCTTGGGATCGGCCAGCCGCGGTCGGAGGACTTCACTTGATAGACCCCAAGAAAGATCACCAGATTGAAGCGATTCAAGTCATCGAGGAGTGCACGAAACCTACCAAGATCCCCAGGTTGTGGTCTGCCCGTTCACTCTCCCAGCGATGGCAAGTCTCCAGAGCCTTGATCTACCGCCTCCACAAGCAGGGCCGACTCCCTGGCCTGAAACTTCTGGGCGTGCTGCGCTTTAGGGAGGAAGACTTGATCCAGCTATTGCACGAGGAAGGCCTTCATGTCGAATAATCCTGGGTCGAATTTGAATTTACATCCTCGAGCACTCCTGGAAGTTGCAGCCGAATACCTGGAGCGGGGTTGGTGCGTCATTCCCGTACACCCCCGATCGAAGGCGCCGATGCATGCGGGTTGGCCAGAGCTTCGACTGACAGCTACCGGTATTGCTGAGGTTTTTGCAAGGAATGACCTGAACATCGGCCTGCTACTAGGCGGGCCATCGACTGGTCTGATCGATGTCGATTTGGACGCTCCAGAGGCTATCGTCCTAGCAGATGAGTTCTTGCCTCCCACTTCCATGGTCCACGGCCGCGCTTCCAAACAACGGAGCCACCGCTGGTACATTTGTGACTTGCCACCACTGACGGAGAAATTCGCGGACCTTGACGGCTCGATGCTTCTGGAGCTGCGCAGCACTGGATCTCAAACCATTGTGCCTCCGAGTGTACACCCTTCTGGAGAGGAGACTTGCTGGGAGAAAGGCTGTGACCCAACCTCCATTCAATCGAGTGCGCTGCATCGACACGTATCCCATCTCGCCGCTTGCACCTTAGTGGCAAGGCACTGGCCAGCGAAGGGTAGGCGTCACGAGGCTGCCCTTGCGCTCTCTGGGGCGCTCATTCGGACTGGATGGAACAACAACGAGGTCGAGAAATTCGTGAGCGCGGCCGCTCGTGCAGCTAACGACGAAGAATGGCGTGATCGGAAGCGTTCGGTCGGAGATTCGGCCTCCAGAATCGCTAATAGCCAGGAGGCAACCGGATGGCCCAGGCTCGCCGAGATATTCGGTAAGGACGTCGCAGATAGATTGAGTGGGTTCCTGGAAATGTCGCCTGAGATTCAAGAATTCCGGGCTTCGCGACCTTGTTCGGAGCTTTGGCCTGCCCAACTTGGTCCAGAGGCGTTTCATGGGCTCGCTGGGGATGTAGTGCGAGGAATCGACCCCTATTCGGAGGCGGCTCCTGTCTCCCTCCTCTTCCACTTCCTTGCTGTCTTCGGAGCGGCCTGCGGCAATGTACCCCATGCCTGGGCCGGCGATGCACGACACACACTCCGTATTTGGCCGGTGGCAGTTGGGAAGACATCGAAGGGACGGAAAGGATCCTCCTGGGCTCCTATCAAGCGTGTGTTGGAAGTGGCAGATCCCCGGATTGTCAATGACCGTATGGCACACGGGCTCTCCTCGGGCGAGGGACTCATCTGGGCTGTACGCGATCCGATCGAAAAATACGAGTCTGTCGGTCGAGGAGAAGCAAGAGAAAAGCAGTGGACCCTTGTTGATCCGGGAGTTCCCGACAAGCGCCTCTTTGTCTTGGAGGAAGAATTTGCTTCGGTTCTCCGCGTAGCTCAGCGTGAGGGCAACACCCTATCTCCTATCGTTCGATGCGCATGGGACCACGGCAATCTTCAGTCGCTCACAAAGAGCAGCCCCGCTCGAGCGACAGGGGCTCACATCGTTATTGCAGGCCACGTAAGTCGCGATGAGTTAATTCGCTATTTGGACCGGACCGAGATCGCCTCTGGGTTTGCGAATCGATTCATCTGGATCTGCACTGAACGGGCGAGGGAATTGCCCGAGGGGGAGTGTCTACCAGCTGTCATCCTAGAAACACTCGGTTCGAGAGTGCGGGCGGCTCTGGAGAGGGCCCGTGGTATTGGAGAAATGCGTCGCGACCCTGCAGCTGCCGAGATCTGGAAGGGGATCTACGGACCCCTCTCATCTGACCGTCCAGGACTACTGGGTGCCGCCATCAACCGGGCAGAGGCTCAGGTTCTCAGGCTCTCGATGGTCTACGCCGCCCTGGACGGCTCGCCTCTTGTCCGCCCCCAGCACCTTCTCGCTGCCATGGCAGTGTGGGCCTACGCAGAACAGTCTGCGGCGTGGATCTTCGGTGACAGCCTTGGCGATCCTGTCGCGGATCAAATTCTGCGTGCGCTGAGGACTGAAGGTCCACTGACCAGAAACGAGATCTATGACCGTTGGGGGAAGCACCGGAGCAGCGAGCGGGTGGAACAGGCGCTCAGACTTCTGCTCGATTACCGCAAAGCCCGCTTTGAACGGAAGGAAACCGGCGGGCGACCTGCCGAGGTCTGGATGGCGACATGATCGGAACCTCCCGACCACCCTTATCACCCTTTCCACCCGGTAAGGGGATACCGCGATGAGTGCGCTTCGACAGAGGGAAGTGTCGCAAGTGTTGGATCCGCTAGCTCTCCTCGAACGAGCGAGGATGCTAGCTGAGCAGCTGCGCTCGCACCCCTCCAGTGACCTGCTACCGATGCAAAGCTCCCAGGAGCCGGGTGATAAGGGTGAAAAGCCCCGCCTGGCTCCGTCCAGTGCGTCGGAACCTCTCCGCTCCCCGAACGAAGTCGCGATCGAAGATCCCGAGGTTGCGTGGCGCGTTGAGGCCATGCGAAAGCAAGTCCCTGCGAGGGGGACCATCCCCGACCTCATCGCTCGCGACGTCCCTCGCGAGCCAGAAAGGTGCTTCAGCTGTGGAGATACACTCAAAGGTCGGCAGCGCTACCGTTGCCGTCCCTGTGCTGTGGCGGCCGCGATCGCTATCTGGGGCTACTGTTCCGACGACATCCTCGCAAGACTGAAGCAGGACGAGGCGTCATGAGAACCATGGCGGAGGCCTCGGTTAACGAGCTTGCCTCCCTGTTCGCCCGTGGGTATTTGAGGGTTGCGATCTCCCGAGAAGCATCGAGCGAACAACCCACGCCGTGTCTAGAGGATAGGCAGTCACAAACTTCCCAGAATTCGCTTGCGGCCAGGCCCTCAAACGAGCGTCAATGTGAGAGCCAACACCGGCCTCCTGGAGCCCGAAATGCCCGATAGCGTGACCACTCGGATCGCGACCCTTCAACGAATGACAGTAGCCCAACTCCGCGAAGAGTGGCGACGAATCATGGGCCAGGAACCGCGTTCGTACCACAAAACATGGTTGTGGAAGCGGCTGGCCTGGGCGATCCAAGCCAAGGAGTTCGGCGGCTTATCGGCCAGGGCTCAGGAGCGCCTGAAGGAACTCCTGCCCCACGCCGAAGCCTGGATGCCCCTCGGGAAACGTGGCCTGCAGGACGTCGGCACTCCCCTACCAGTCCCTCGGACCCGAGACTCCCGCCTTCCTTCCCCCGGAACGGTCCTCACGAGGAAGTATCGTGGTCGGACCATCGCGGTCACAATCCTGGAGGATGGCTTTGACCTTGAGGGAAAGCATTACTCCTCCCTGACCGCCGTGGCAAAGGCGGTGACGGGAAGTCACTGGAACGGGCACTACTTTTTCTTCGGCTCGGCGTCCAAACAGGGGAAGGAATGAAAGCTAGCCGCCGGGGCACGCCGAAACCTGTTCCCGCAGTCACTCGATGCGCGATCTACTGTCGGCAGTCTGTCGAGGAGCGTGGAGGTAATGGGTTCGGGTCCCTTGAAGCGCAGCGGGAGAAGGGGGAAGCCTATGTGACCCTCTTCTCCGACAAACACTGGGAGATGGTTCCCACCGATTACTCTGATTCTGGCTTCAGTGGGTCGACCCTGGATCGGCCGGCTCTCACCTGCCTACGTGGCGACGTCGCAGCCGGAAAAATCGACTGCGTCGTGGTGTATCGGTCCGACAGACTGTCACGAAGTATCCGGGACTTTCTGGAACTCATGGAGGAGTTTGAGCGACAAGGAGTGACCTTCGTCAGTGTCTCGGAGCAGTTTGACACTTCGACGCCGGCCGGTCGGATGCAGCGCAACATGCTATTGACCTACGCGCAGTATGAACGCGAGCTCATCGCGGAGCGAACAAGGGACAAAGTTTGCGCGGCAAGGACAAAGGGGAAATTCACCGGAGGCGGCCTGATTCTCGGGTACGACCGTCATCCCGAGGGTGGACGCCTTGTCGTAAACCAGACAGAGGCCCGGCGAGTCCGGAAGATATTCCGACTATTCGAGGAGCATCCCTCCCTTGTCGACACCATCCAGGAGCTGAACCACCGCGGTTGGACCCTGAAGAAGTGGACCACCAAGGCCGGGAGCGAGTATGGCGGTGGCCCCTTCGACGTTCATTCCCTGCGGCGCATGCTCTCCAACCACGCTTATATTGGCAAGGTTAACTTCCGGGGAACTGTCTACGATGGGGAGCACGACGCCATCGTCGACCAAGAGACTTGGGACCGGGTCCGGGAGCTGTTGCAGAATGGCCGGAAAGGTCCTCGCCGTCCAAGCAGTCGGACCACTTCCCTGCTCGCTGGAATCCTCCGCTGTTCCGCTTGTGACGCGGCCATGACGCCCACGTACAGCCAGAAGGGAAGAGTACGGTATCGCTATTACGTCTGCACGAAGGCGCACCTGCGGGGCTGGGATTCGTGCCCGACGCGGTCTGTCTCGGCCAAGAAGATCGAGGCATTCGTAATCGACAAGATCCGAGGGATTGGCCTGGACCCGGAGCTGGTTTCTCGGACGGCGGTGGAGGCCACTAAACAACTCGCTGCAAGGAAGTCCGAGTTGGAGACTGAGGCAAAAGGAATCCGGTGTGAGCTGGAGAAGGCCCATATCGCACTCCGAAACACCCTGAAGGCGGTCCCTCCTAAAGGAAACCGTGGGCACCAGGATGCGGCTGCCCAGGAGGATGCCATACGCTCCCTCGAGGATCGTCTTCGTATGCTTGACGAGGAACTCACTGCCATAGAGGACCGACGAATCAACCCCGACGATCTGCGAGCCGCACTCGCCTCGTTCGATCCTGTCTGGACGCACTTGGAGCCGACGGCACAGGCCAAGGTAATGCAACTCCTGATTGAACGGATCGACTACGACGGCAGCACCGGGAATCTCGCTATTAGCTTCCGGCCGGGTGGCGTACGGTCGCTGGCAGCAGAGGGCCCCGGCAAGGCGGCACCGTGAAGGCCGCGCAGGAGCCCAAGGTTGCGGCGGAAGCCCCCGTCCGGATGGAATTCCAGGTCACGTTTTCGGATGGGCAGAAGGGGAGGCAGCGCGTCCACAACGAGGCCATACCTGCCACGCTTGCCCGAGAAGATCCGCTCTCCCTCTCCGCAGAGCCCTCGGGACAGCATCCTGTCGAAGAGGTTTGTCTCGATAGACTCCCCAAGATCACGAGCCTTCTGGTTTTGGGACATCACTTCGAGAAGCTTGTCCAGGAAGGGGTTGTCAAAGACTACGCGGAAATCGCCCGCCTGACTGGGCTGACCAGGGCCCGGGTAACGCAGATCACGAACCTTTCGCTCCTGGAACCAAAGATTCAGGCGGCTATTCTTCAAGTACCAGGAGGGATTGATGGCTCCCAACTAATCGTGGAGCGTGACATCCGAGCTCTGGCGACCAATCCTGATTGGTTGGCCCAGTGGAAGAAATGGAACTCTCTCACAAGGCGAGTGTTGGATTGCCGACGGGTCGGTCCTTCTATATCATCGTCTCGTCTCACACCTCGCTCGCCCAAGCATCTGCGCTTGACAACCAATTCACGGGGGTAGCCATGGGGGACAAGAGCGCAATTGAGTGGACTGAGGCGACCTGGAATCCAACTGTCGGCTGCACCAAGGTTAGCCCAGGGTGCAAATTCTGCTACGCCGCTGTCATGCATGCTCGCCTCACGGCCATGAGGATGACCAAATATCAGGATCCCTTCACCATCGTTAAACCGTGGGAGGCACACCTTGAGTTACCCCTGCGCTGGAAGGAGCCACGGCTGATTTTTGTGAACTCAATGAGCGACCTCTTCCACCGCGATGTCCCCCTTCTATACATCCAACGCGTGTTCTCAGTCATGTCCCGAGCCAGGCAGCACACATTCCAAGTCCTCACCAAGAGGTCGGAACGGCTCGTGGAGCTCGCAGGTCAGCTACCTTGGCCTGAGAACGTGTGGATGGGCGTGAGCATCGAGAGCCAAAACTACACCCACCGGGCAGAGCACCTAGCAAAGGTTCCTGCTGCTATTCGATTCCTGAGCGTTGAACCACTTGTCGGGCACATCCCCAGACTTCCCCTCCGAGGAATCCATTGGGTGATTGTCGGAGGAGAATCGGGTAGGGAGGCTCGCCCAATGAAGCTAGAATGGGCGAAGGAGATTCGGGACCAGTGTAAGAGCCAAAGGGTTGCATTCTTCTTGAAGCAGTTGGGTGGGAAGAAAGATAAGAGAGGCGGCGACCGCGCGCAACTTGAGGGACATCTCTGGAGGGAGTATCCGACGCGGTCCCCCTCGCCTGAATGGGATGGTCCCGCCTCATAGATTTCATCATCAAGTTGTTGTGGATTGTGGCCGAAGGGAGTTCCGACGGTCTCGCCAACTTTATACCGCACGCTTCCTGTACTTCTCGAAGATCTCTCGCACAATCTTGGAAGCGACCGGCTTCTGAGAGGCAAAGAAAAGGTAATAGACGATAGCTTTCTTCGAATTCCGCATTGGGACCGGATCCGGAACGTAGGCAAAGCCGGCCTTTTTCCTTAGCCGCTGACGGAACGCATCCGCCATCGCCTCATTTGTAGTTTTTTCCTCCCACCCGAATAGGTTCCCTTCCCTGCTGTACGCCACCTCTTTCCACGAGTCATCTCCCCAGTAACGGCTCATCCTCTGGATCTGAGAAGGCTCAACTTTTGATCGGTCCCGGCGAAGGACATTCCGGTTCATATCGGCGATAGGGAAGTTCAAGAAAATCTCAATCGATTGCATAGCTCCGGCAGACTCAATGACCTGCCACTCAAGGTCGAGGCCATATGGGTCCAAAAGACACAGCCCCCGGCGGTAGTCTTCGTACTTGACCCGTGGCAGCACGTCTGTGAGGAGAATCCTGTTGCAGTCTGCATTGTAAAAGTGGACCGAGTTCGGATCGTAAGGCCCGGTGGTATGTGAGTGCACAAGCTCGCGAAGAGTTTCTATACTGCCCTTATCTAGATCGATGAAGTGGTACTCCTTAAAAGGAGGGTCCAAGAAAAGCGCCCTCGTCGGCGAACCCAAGACCAGACTGCCTTCGTCCTTGGTTGCGTGGAATCCGGCACCCGAAAATGCATCAATGTAAACGTGTTTGAGCCGTGGTTTGGTTTGGCTGGACAAGATACTCGAGTACGCCGCCCCATACTCCCTGATGATATCGAGCTTGATCTCAGACCAGGGACCGATCTCACTGAGATCGGTTCGCTTCTTCCGCATCTCGTTCCTCGACCGGTGGTAACAATAGTCGAACACAACACTCGTTAGGTTATATGGGCCTCAAGGCACCCACCGCACCCGCCCCGGTCAGTGAGGAGTCTGACCGCTACCTGCAAATACTGGGCCGCCTCGTTCGGAGAATGTCACTCATGTCCCCAGACTAACGGCTTGCCTATCTACCTGACCTGTCACCCCAGCCGACCGCGGCATCGCGGTTGTGGTAGTGATTCCAAAAGGTTTCAGTGAGCATTCGATCGTTGGTTTGAAGCCTCACGACGGAGCCGGTGAGCTTCTCAAGAAGACGCAGATACCCAGGCTTTGGCTGCTCAATCGTGTACTCCATCTTATTCTCGAAAAGACGCCAGAGCAGTTCCGACACATCGGATAGCTTGTCAGTCACCATCGCCCCGACCGCAACGCCAGTGGCAAACTCGATCAAGCGACTTAATGGATGGACATCTCGATAGAAACGCTGGCGGCGTTGTGTTGTGCAATAGAAGATCACCGGTTTGCCCAGGCTGAGCGCCATGGCCGCCTCTGCGTCCTTTCCAAAGCTGTCGCCTTCCCCAGCGCAGTACACGAGCACCTTCGCACACTTCACCATTAGGCATTCGATCAAACCCTTGTCTTCATGCCCTTCGGCCGCGCTCAGAGTTGGGTCGAAATATCGAAGGTTGAGAGCCTGGAGTCTCTTATCGGAGAAGATCGACTCACAGTCAGACGCCATGGCTCGGAAATCCTGTCGTTTGCGCATGCTCGTCGCAACGTATACATCCAGGTCGTTCACCATGGATAGATACAGTTCCGTGTTGCTCAGGGCGATTTGCCTCGCCCTCACGAACCGATCGGCCACCTTCTGGTAGCGCTCTTCGAGCTCTTTCTCCGAGACCACCTGCTCATCGAGCACGTCATCGGCCGAGAAAAGCAGCTCATCCTGTCTGGTACTGTATTCCTCAGCGAGAAACGCTGGATCCAAGAGGTTTCGGATGGTTATACGCCCGCCACCCCGAGTGAGATGTGTCCTCAGGGCTCCAAGAAGTGCTGTCTTCAGAGCGCCGACACCTTCGGTTTCGTCGCCATACGACTTGCAGGCCATTTCCGAGATTAGATACCGGTCATCCTTCGGGAGCGTAGCCAGCGGCAGAGCTGGGCCTCTCGCCTTGATAGTTTCGGTGTCAAAGCGTCTGCTACTGAAACATGCGTCCAGCTGGTCTGCGCTGAGCGCGCGGAGCGTGCGGTAGGCGGTCCTGACGTTTCCGAAGTACAGCAATCCATCCGTGTAGAGGCGATACAACCCCCACCGGAGGTGTGCGACCGAGACGATCACGCTCGAGGTTATCCACGAGGGATCGAACTGTGGCAACGCCTTGATATCGTAGGGATGCCGAGGTGGGTCCGACAGCCAGTAATAGCGAAAGAAAGCGTCAGACACGGGTGCCTCGTGACCGAATGCCAACAGTTGATTAAGCTGGACCTTGGCGAGAGGCGCCTGATCAATTCGCCCAAGGCGTTCGAACACGCGGTCATCCGTCTTCGGCCCAAGCCAACCTCCGATCCCATCCGTCCCCAGGAAAAACAGCGCGAACTCTTTGAGGATCTGTTCTCTCTCCATCTCTGCCCCCTGCCCCGACGTACTCTCGGCGAACGTCAACGCTCCGTCTAACCCGCGCTGGTCAGTGCGGAGCCAGTCCGCTGCGAGCCTTGCCTGTTACCAGCGACTTTGGCCAGAGTTACTCGTCCCTTCACGTTCGCGTTGCGTAACATGGATTGCAGCATGGCCTCGCCTTTAGAGGGATCGGTGTAGGCCGCGTGAACACTCTGTGGCAATGAGCACACGTGTAGATGATGTCGCCTTCGATTATCTCGGCTATGTGGTCTTGGAGGTAGAAGGGGTCAACGTCAAACTCGAAATTGTGGAGTGACCATGACGTCTGGCGATGCTCCGCGCGGAGCTCGTCAGGATGAGTCGTAGCAATAAAAACATTACGAGAGTACTCTGGATAGGCAACCTGGATGGCTGGCAAGATGTCCGCATCACCAGTTATCACAACATGGTAATCAGAGGGAGTCAGCAGCGCTGATCGCACTAGAAGCGCCACGATGGCGGTGTCTACTTGCTTTTCCTGATATTGTTTTCTTTTCAGCTTCCTGAGAATGTACAGCCTGAGCTCCGGACTGTATACAACATCATTCCGATACCCGGCATCGATCGCCAGATCGGCAAATGCGCGACGGGCACTGACATTCTTCCTGAGTTTCTCAATGTCAGAAGTTGTGATGTCAGGGTTCTCAGTCGGCCAATCGGCAAGTGTTACCGGAAGGCGAAAAATTGACGTCGCCAGGTATCGGTGTCCCAGGGCAGAGCATGAACCGTCGCGAGCACGAACATGCGCAAGTAGAGCCCGGTCCAGCTTCCTGAAATCAATTCGAAAGCGCCGATCAGGGCATTCAGTCTTGGACGACAGGATCATCTCCGCTCCACATGCTCGGAATAGCCAAGATCCATCGATGAACACATTCAGAGCGGGCATGAGAGACACCTCTTCCTATTCAGGCAACAAATCTAGTTCGTCTCATCCGCGCCGCTCAGCGCGGAGCCAGCCCACCGCGAACCCTGGTGCCGGACGGAGGAGACTGTCGCCGTTCCCCTGAGTGAGTGGTCGACAATTTGTCCGGTCTATTCTCCTACTTATTTGTCCCGAGTTTCCCGGTGATGGTTCAGGTCGAAAGCGGTGCACATTCCTCAAGAAACATAGAGGTAATATCACCGAACTGATCCGCCGCGATTTTCAGCTCTGGTCTCAAGCCACCTTCCGCGTGCCCAAAGAAGGACAGGCAAACTACCTTGCCACGTCGCTGTACCTCCTTGACGAGCGGAACATAATCCCTATCGCCGGCAAAAAGAATGCATACGTCGTAGTTGTCGTTGAAGGCGTTTGTTAGCAAATCAATCGTGAGTTGAATATCAACACCCTTCGCTTTTTGGTTGGCGGGCTTTTTGAAGACCACCGGAGTGAATCCCAGACCCCATAGCGCCTGCTCCACATCAGCCTTCTTGGGGTCGTCTCCCTGAACAGCCGTGTAATAAAAGGATCGAATGCTATTGGGGTCTAACTGCAGTCTCGTACCGACTAGTTTGGTCCGCAGAGTGGCGGATTGCTTTGGAAACCATAGAAAAACATCAGGTACATAGAACAAACTGGGTTCCAAGAGTCGGCATTCTGCCCGAGCGATGTTCTTCGCTCGTATGGCTAGGTTCTCACCATCGATGAACATCATCCACCGATAGCTCTGCCTAGGCGGACCGAACGAAGTCATCGACATGAGTAACCTCAAGTAGTGCGAGAGCCGTTTAGCACTCTTCTACGAGTTGGCAGGATTTTCTGCACTATACCCCGAGGCCAAAAGCTGCGCAACGCGTCCAGCCACGTTTCCAACCGCTGGAAGCGGGTCGTCTGCGCCAACCCTCTGGTTAACAGCTCGGAGAATTTCCGCGTGTTTTCGACTCTCTCGCTGTTAACCAGCCAACCCCCCGGTTAACAGAGAGTCAGAGAGTTTGGCAGAGAGATCCCGGTCTTTCGGGCCCATTCCGGCACTCTCTGGTTAACAGGTTTGGGGCTCGCAGGAGGCGGGGTTGTGGCAGGCCGTAAGTCCGCGTGAACTCTAAAGAAGAAGAGCCCCGACCGCGCTTGGCGACCGGGGCTCTATCATCTTGATCCCCGACGACTCGGGGCAGGGATTGTCTGGCTCCCCAAGTGGATCAGAAGTACGAACTTTTCGGAGTTCGTACTATGGGTGCATCTGGACCCCAGACAGATCGGAAGTACGAACTTCCCATCCATTCAGAATCCAGAAACGGGGCAAAATGTTGCACCTTTCGATGGACCACTAACCTGGGCATACTTCAGCGGGTCCTAACTCTTCGGACAATTCGCCAGCCAAAGAAAAACAGCAGCCCGTAAATCAGAACATTAACGATGGCGGAGATTGTCCAGACGTCGCGATCAGAATGGATGCCTTGCGGGGTGGCGTATACAGTCAGTAGCCACCCAGGGAGCATCAAGGCATCAAACGCGTGATCCACAAGAGGCCCCCGGCGGGCTGGGGCAATTAAGTAACAGAAAGATACAAGCAAGACCGCAAGGGCAAAGGAGAGATACACTCCAAGAGCTGTGCGCTTTGGCCTACCTTTCCCCTCCCTCAGTTGCGTCATGGTTCTATCCTCCCTGAGGTGTCGAGTTTATCCTCCGCCACAGCTTCCCCGCTCTTATATTCCCAGCGTCGCGAGAGTTCAATGCAATGTGGGATCGATCATTGGCAATTCATTCCATCATAACAAACGGTTACAGGATGACCGGGGTCAGAGCGCCCGATGGTTTGTTTGAAATCGCTACCTCTAGCACTGCTCTTACGCTTTCCTTCCGCCTGATCGGCTAATTCGTCCCCAAAGGTCTCACGGTACGCTTCACGAGCTGCATCCACAGCCTCGGCGATATTAGCCTCGCTCGGATCTTTCTCGGCCTCTACATGATCATGTGCGTCGAGGGGGTGCGCGAGACCTTTCCATTCCTGATAGCCCGCGTGCGCGGGAGAATGGCTGTCAGTAACAGTGTGCAGGGCGTTCCCAAAGGTTCCCAGAGCCGAATGCGAAACACCTCTGCCACCGGACTTGACGAACGATTCCTGTTCGCTCCGGGCCTTTTGTTGGTTGGCACTGATGAATCCCTCGGCCTTCTTTGAAGCTTGCGCAACGCTTTGGTCAGGTCCCCGCATTGCGTGCTGAAAGGAATTCTCCGTGCTCTGACCTCCCCGTAAGACGCTATCCATTCTCACACTAGATGATTTTAGAACCTGGCGTTGGTCCCTGCTTAGACCGGGGAAAGCTCGGTCGATGATCTTGTTGTGAAGGACCGTCGGATACCGACCATTTTGATCAACGAGAGCCACCGGATTGTTAAGGGCATACGTATATCGGTTCCAGGTTTGCGGGTCCATCATCGCCGTGCCACGTTTACTCGGATCTACTGAAAGAAACCTTCCTACAGGCGCCTGGTAGTACCTAGCTAACATGTAATCAATCCCTGTTTCATTATCCCTCTCATGCCCGGTGAATTTACGAGTATTCACGCCCGGTTCCACGGGCTTTTCTTCACCGAAAGGTAAGAAGTGCTGACTTTGAATGCGCATGCCAGCACTGTTGGTGAGAATGCGCGGACTCCCGAGGTGGTCGAGGTGGTAATAAGTGTACCGGAAACTCGGCTCCCCACTGGGTGTACCAATGATGCGGTATTCGGCGCTGCGCGGCTCGGTGCAGGTAGTACCCCCGTCGAAGCCGGACAATTCGGCTGTCTGTTGGCCTCGCTCGTTCCCAGTGACATCCTGGTTGTCTGCCGGCCACTGTTCTTTTTCGGGCCGATGCTCCACAAAGTCATCGTTGCAGTTCTGAATGAGCCAATTGGCTCCCCCAGCGTTGCTATCATTTCCCCAGGGATAATCATTAAAAACCGGACCGTTCCAGTTCCACGAATCCGGATCCCAAACGACTGCACCGCCAGGAATAGTGTTACCAGCCCCATTTTCAGGCGAGTAGGGAGACACTGCCAAGTCTGCTCCGGTGCCGGGGTCCTTTCTGACTGCGACGATCACATAATAATATCGAAACGACAGGGGCGAAAGTCCCGAGTTATTCCAGGAAGGTTCGGTCATGTCGATTTGGGCCGCGTTCAAATCTGCGACGAATGCATAAGGCCCAGCCGGTGTGGTGGACCGGAGAACCCGATAGTGCGTGATTTGATCTTCAGGGATATTCGGGCACCATCGCAATTCAATGGGGCAAGGATTGCTGAGGCAATTGGGATCCGCGCGGACATCGAGATGAGACGGAGGAGACAATGGGGGCACATCGTGGGGCAGCACGCGTGCAGCCACTGCTTGGGACATAGGCGATACTTGAGCGTTGTTGATAGCTTTTACGCGGTAATAGATCGTCCCGAAACCTGCGGGAGGCCTGAACGTTTTTTCCCTGTTACCCGGGTCTACTGACACTGGTGTACCCGCGCCACAGATGACATCCTCCGGACTCGTGCATTGATAAATCGCAAAACTCGTCGCGGGGCATGCATAACTCCACATCACACGAATCAGTTCCGTAGAATCATTCGGTTCGGTGGTCCCATCATTTGGTTCGAACTTATCGTCGTTTGCAGTCCACAGCCTTATTCGGACATTGGCGGGTGGAGGCACGGGGCTCGTGGGATCGAAGAGAGGAGGAACAGGCGGTGTTCCATAGGTATACGTTCCGGAGATTGGCGCAGGCTCAGAGAGCCGACCGGAAGAACTGACGGAAGCCACGTAGAAAGAGTAGTCGCGGCAAGGATCTAGATTCGGCACCACGACTGTATTGGTTTCTGCGTCGAGCCGAAGGTAAGGATGGTCTCTTCGGAACAAGGGAGTGGCTGGTTTCAGGCCTGTGTAACTCGGGTCGTTGACATAAAGGTAATAGCCAACAACATCGGCGGAGGAAAGTTTATCCCACCGAACGGTAATCTGTTTCGGCAGTGGCCCCGGATCGGCGACAACGTTAGTGGGTTGCGGTGGTTCAATGGTACTGCACACGGGCAGGGAGCACCAGAATGCCGGTATTTGATTCGGACAGCGCTCGGGACTGGTGTCCTGTGTCGGGAAAAAGTTACTTGACCAGCCCGACTCGAGCGAATTCCAGTTACCATTCACGAATACTTTGTAGACGCCCGTAATAACACCACATGTCATGTCGACAACATCGCGCACATATTCAGTATCTCTACCGGCGTCCAATCCAAACTCGCCTGTGACATGCCGCCACTGCAATTGGTTAGCGTATCCGCTCGCCGCGTAAGAGTAGATTCGATATCCCTTCAGGTATCCCTGCGGCGCGTCGAAGCTGGATGCAGAGTAAGGTTGGTAGACCGGCGTCGTCGGTGGGTTCCAATGGTAATAGCTAGTCCCTGTGCGACACCAGTACAGTTGCCCATCGTTGCAGGGAACCCCGCAGGGATCATTCGCGGGATCTGCCAGAGTTCTACAGTACCGGACGTCTTTGATGGTTTCTAGAGGCACCGCAAGCGCAGCCGTGCCGATATTTCGTTCTCCCGCTGCGTCCTTAAATGCGAGGGCGTAATCATAGGCGGTAGCGTTTGTCACCGTCGGGTCGGCGAATGAAAAGACACCGGCAAGTCCCGCGCTGAAGCTGACGTTCCCCACTTGCTGATAGTCTCGGCAATCTCGCTCGATGTTCCATTTCCGATAAACGACAAAGCTGCATGGTGGTGAGGAGCAAGTGGGTCCGGTCCAGGTCCACTTTAGTGAGACGTTCCCGTCGCCGCCGGAAGCCGCCAAAGTAGTGATCGTGGCGGGCGCTGCACCGTTACGAAGCATGGCGCTGTCTTCGCTTGAAGGCTGCGAAGTGTTATTAGCCGTATCGACGGCACGCACGACGTAGCTGTACAACTGTCCGAGGGTCGCCGAGGAGTCTTCGCAACTCAGTTGGGCGGATGAGGCCGGGACCGTACAGAGGGGTGAACCGAAATTGAATGCCAGGCCGGGTCCGTGACTGAAAACTTCGTACCTGTCCACGGCATCCCCTGCCGGATTGGCCTCCCACATAATCCAGATGGACGAGAGCGACGGTCCGCACCCCGCGGTCGCGGTGACGCCGACAGGGGGCGCGGGTGGTACGAGATCCACCGGTGTAGCCGACACCGGAGCGGAAAACGGGCTCCAATTGCCAGTGGTATCCACTGCTCGGATCTGATACGTGTAGCTCACACCATTGCTCAGTCCAAGGTCCACGAAGGAGGTGGCACCCCTAACGAGAGTGCTCGGACTCACAAGTTGACCATTTCGCCTGACGTCGTAGCCCAACGTCTGAACATCGTCGGATGATGCTGCCCAGGTGAGGCTCACCCTGCGATCACCCGGAACAGCTGATAGACCGATCGGGGTTGTCGGGCATCCGAGGTCGTTGGACTTCACCGATATTGTTTCCGTCGGAGAGCTGATATGCCCGGCAGTGTCCACCGCGACTACATAATAATCATACCGATCGTTTGTCAGCAGGGTATCAAAGAAAAGTGGTGAAGCGTTCAAATCGTCTATTTTGATTGGTTGCTTGTTGATAACCCGATGCACTCGGTAGTTATACAAATCGGCATCGGGGGAATCCTCCCAAGTAAGTTGCACGACCATCTTCCCAAGGCTCGAATCATAATTGACGACGGAAAAAAACCCTGTGGGTGTATGGGGGGCCTCATTTTCAGCCTCTGCCACTAGTCGCCCTGCCGCGTATAGGTAGTCCCGGTCCCAAGCGGGACTACCCGGTGAAGTGGTCGATTTCCGGAACTCGGAAAGGACTTGTCCCTGCTGATCCCGCACGTAGAAAGTTGTGACTCCATCAACATTTTTGATCGCCCGGCGCCCGGCGGCGTCATATATGAAGGTTCCCTGAGGGATTGGTATCCCGGAGGGTCCTTTGAGATCGATGCGGGTAAGCCGGTTCCGGAAGTCATATTCGTAAACGTGGGCCTTATCGGCGATGACGTTTCCGCGGGCATCGTAGGTGAACGTGAACGGAAATCCGATCTCGGTCATCGTCTGGATTTGATTGTTCTGGTGAGTGAAAGTACGGCTAGACGAGTCGCCCAAGTCCGTATCTATGGAACTGCCAGTCATGTTCCCGAATGCATCGTAAGCCCAGGCAAGGTTGTAAGCGACGGTGTGATCGTTGTCCAACTCCCAGGCCTGAATCAAGCGATTGGCCTCGTCATAACGGTAGTTGTTGTATCCGATGCGGCTGATGTTCCCCGCACCGTCGTACACGTAGGCACCACTGGTGAAAAGCGTCGCGGCCGTCAGCCCCACAGCCAGGTACGGCGCGATCGCTTCAGGCTCGAGTTGTCCGATAACCTCCCGGCTGCGTGTCCCGCCACCGCCGCCTCCACCCCCACCGCCGCCTCCACCCGGGGGATCTGGCACAAAACCTGTAATAGTAATGCTCCCAGGACGATTGCGAGCATCGGGTTGGATGACGTCGCTCGTCCCGCCTGCGAGATAGATCTTCCAGATTCCTCCGGCGGGATTGTATTGGATTTCGGGAACATGGATCGTGCCGCCCCCCGCTGTGTCGCGCAGGGTTCTCTGGAAACCGTTCGTATAGGTTGCGGTCAGATTTCTCGGGGTGCGGCCCGGTCCTTCAGTCGGATAGATGCTTTGAGCCCGCAGCCCAAAGTTATTGTGGGTGTAGGTTGTCTTCAATCCACCGGCAGGGCTCCACGCGTCACCGAAGGAGGTCATCTCTGCGGACAGCCTCCCGTTGAGCCCTTCGTAGCAGTACTTCTGGATCACTTGGGGAACCGAAACTCCAGTGTCCTCGAGACTCTCGACCATAGATAGCTTTCCGGCCGGTCGATCACTGCTGCCGGTACACCCCGTTGCGGACACGTCGTAAGTGTTTCTACTCAGGACTATCGCATCTTTCAAGGTTCGAACGAGGCGCCCGGCCGCGTCATAGTCCATGGTGAAAACGTTGTTCGCGCTATCACGTTTACGCAGAAGGTTTCCCAGAGCATCATAGGCTTCATACAGAGTCGTGCCATTTTCTGGATTGTCCTCCCTCACTAGGCGATTGAGTCCGTCGTATTCAAAGCTTCGGAACTGATGGGTGAGTTCGGGAGCGGTAAGGTCTACGCGAATCAGGTTGTCCTTCCAGTCGTATTCATAATGAGCTTGCGCCGCGGTGAGCGGCAGGCTGTTTCCTGCTAGTTGACGACCCACGGGATACGATACCTGGACCAACCGTCCAAGAGCATCTTTGACATAACTCGTCGTTGTATCGAAGAGTAGATCATCCCGGCCGTTGAGCGCCTTTACTGTTACCGTAGTGTCCTCACCATGGTAGATGGTCTGGCTTACCTTGTTGTCAGCGGTGGTAACCTTCCATGCTCGCCCGAAAGGGTCCTGTCCCCCTGAAATCAGATCCGTGTAATCATAGGTTGTGCTGGGGTAGCCGTTTATGAGGTTTAAGGTGGTAGAGAATGGAACTTCATCAATGTCCACCGGATTGCCGTCCGAGTTTAGCTTGACCCATTCGGAGCGAGAGGTCACCCGCGAGAGAGCATCGTATCGTGTTTGCTGTCCGATGCCATATCCCTCAAAATCGCGCTTTTTCACATTTGTCAGGCGCCCCAGATCATCATAAAAGTATTCCGAGACAATACAGTCACCAGTTTGAACACACTCAATCGCCGTATTCGCGCTCTGGCGCACCTCAGTCTTGAAAAGACTCGGATAGTAGATGGCGGTGTCGAATTCCGTCCCGGGAGCATCGATGAGCAGTAATCGACCCAGGGAATCATAATTGTAAAGCGTGCAGATCCTGGCGGGACTGACGCCATCCGGTTCACAGCTCTTGTAGATCAACCCCGTATTTCCATCTCTCTCCCAGTCAATGGATCTCCACCCCTTACCAACGAATTGTTTAGACGCGAGATAACCTCCCTGCCCGTTCGGATGGGAACCATCCGCCATGTTGTAGACGTAGTTCACCGTGTAGGTTGGAGTTCCAGGGCTTTCGAATATCTTTTGGGTCACGTTTCCAGTACTACTCAGCGGATCATAAGTGTATCGCGTTACGATGTCGCCGGCTTTTGGTATCGGATCGACACTGGTGGCAAGAGCAACCGGAGGAATCTTGCGATCAATGCTTACGGTGAGCCGCCCCCCGGCATCGTATTGATAATCCGATCTGGACAGCACTGTTGTACCGTCGGTCACTTCCCGATAATCAAAAACGTCACTCCGACTTCCCTTTGTGACATAGTTGGTGCGGGTAATCCGAGGAGTGGACATCCCGAAGCCCATCTCAGTTACAACTTTCCATTTTCCGGCGAAGTCCCAATCTGAATAGCTCAAGGTAAGCTGTTTGTTTGCGTCGTCGTTATACGTCGTGACGCTGCGCTCTGGCCTGATGTTATCCTTGTTAAGATAGCCGCCGACACTATCCGGGACATAAGATGTGTCTTCTGTTTTGATGAGACGTCCAAGGGCAACCCGGCCCTCCCAATACTCCGTGCGGTACGACAGCCCATCGCTCCATTCCGGGGCATATCCATCATTCGGTCCAGGCCCTTTAGCAGGGCCGGGATCGATTCCGGACACCCACCTTTTCGAGGTGTGAAAATAGTGGATGGTTTCGTTCTCAAGCGGAGCGGCGCCTGTTATTGGGACGGTGGTCCGCACCTTCACTGAGCTGGGTGTCGTATAGCTCCCTGCCCCAGCAATGAAATAATCCCATGTGGCACTTGGCGTCACGGCACCACCTAGGAAGATCTTCATTTTCGAAACACGACGCGTCACGCCAGTCGCCCCGGCTTGTGCCGACCTGGCGCGCCCAAGAAACGCCTCCTCGTAATCGTAGGGAGTATGGCAATAGCTAATCTGGGCGCCAGTGGGCAGAGTTCTCAGAGTCAATTCGCTTTGGTTCTCATCATCATCGTTCACATCGCAGTCATTTGAGTACCCAAATGTCATTGAGTACCCGAAAGGGTATTGCACCGACGCAAGCCGGACGACAGATCTCATGGACCGATCGGCCGGAGGGTCAACGTTAACCAACGGGATGAGCACTGGAGTGTAAGTTTGAGAAAAGGAATAACTTGCGATCGTTGCGCTATTGGGTGCACTTTGACCCGCAAACTTGGGCAAATCGATCCGGTAGGTCCGTGCACTGCGGGGATCGCCCGTTACGAGAAGATCGCTCCAGAAAGTGATAACTCTACCCAGACTGTCCGTGACGCTCGCGATACATTGACCATATCCGACAGAGGTGTTGTAGGCGATCTCCACTCGGTTGGGGTAGCGCCCCGACGCGTCCGGAGAACCGCTCACGGTGTCTTCAATCCTTGTCACGTGCCACCCACCGTAGGCGGCGTTCAGCTGGCGCAGCAGACATTCGTCACAGTAAGGTGAGCTGAGATCGACCTCATAATCGAGTGTGTATCTAAACCCTTTCTTATCTGTTATCACGATCATGTCCTTACCGGTTCTTGTTGCGCTGGCTAGCTTTTCGGGTGACAAGTAGGTCTTATCGTTGGTTGGTTGCATGCCAGCGCCACTCGTCGCGTCTCCCATGTCGTGCTGATTCCCATCCGGAGTCACGAAGTACCACTGTGCGGTGCCGTCCGTTCTTGTATCCATATAGACTCTGCCGAAGTTCAAGGAAAAGCCCAGGCCCATGGGGCTCTCTCCCAAGAGCGCGGAAAATGGCTTGCTGCCCGAGGTGTCCATAAACTCCCAGGATTTGGAGTTGTAAACAAGCTGCAGCTGGTAATCCAGCCTGCTATTTACTTGGTACTTGGGCCCGATAGGCACGACAAAGGTGAGATTGCCATTGAGGAGATCGATGTTGTCACCGGCATCCCCTTCACCATAGACGTGACTTGACGAGAAACCTAGTCGTTCATTCTCATTTTGAGCGAAGATCGGCGACGATACGAAGAGATACGCTGCGACTGATAGAATGACGGCAAGGCTTGAAGTACACAAACACCGGGTAAGGCGTTCGCACATGGGGGCGCTCCGCTGGGTTGGCGAGGGAGTAGATTGTGTTGCGGCTACTTGTACGCTGAAACGACAGGGGCGTCAATGGAAATATCCAGAGACGGCGAGAATATGTACGAAGAGTCTCCCGCCCCTAGCAAGATTGGCAGCATCACGCGGAGCCCTGAGCCAGGAGCCTTTATGTCAATGAGACATTAAACATGTCACTGAGTCTTCGCCTCGGGCTGTCCCTGTTGCTATCACTGCCATTGGGCGCTTTTGCCGGCGTAATGACAGCTCCCACCCCGTACGCGGAGTCCTGGCTTGCCCAACGCGCCTGCTCGGTGGTCGACACCGCTTCATCCGCGGACACTTCGGACGCCGGATGTCCGGGGCTGGACGCCTTCGTGAAGCGGGCAGGAGAGTTGGTAGGTGGGGCTACAACTCCAATCGAGACCATCGAGCGCCTGAACCGCTTCTTCTTCCAATCCGAGAAATTCCAAGTGACCTACGACCTGTCGAGTGCCGACCACCTGCTCCCCGGCCCGGTCATGGCCGGTAGGAAGGGCTATTGTGTCGGGCTGGCCACGGTCTACCTCATCCTGGCCGAGGAGCTGAATCTCCCCATTCACGCTGTCGCCACGCCGAAGCACGTTTTCCTGCGTTGGGACGATGGCAAGTTCCGACGCAACATCGAGTTGTTTCAGGAGGGCCGCGACGTGCCGGACAAGGACTACATCCGCGAGCAGAATATCCCGCAGGAGAGCATCGATCGTGGCATCTTCCTCGCGAATCTAACCGACAAGGAATTCCTGGGGTTCATCTACCAGAACCTTGGAGTACTCAAGAGCCAACGCGGGGAGTTCGAGGAGTCCGGAAAGGACTACTCCCGGACCATCCACCTCAACTCGAGGCTCGCGGCTGCCTACTACAATCGCGGCAATGACGAGCTGAAGCAGAAGAGCTACCGGAAGGCAGTTCGAGACTACACGAAGTCGCTCAAGCTCTACCCCACCGACGCCTGGGCTCTCTGGAATCGCGGACTGGCGTGGAAGGGGCTGGGAGAGGTGGAGAAGGCGGAAACGGACCAGACGCAGGCGAAGGAGATCGATCCAACTTTCCCTCCGCCCCATTAGGACTCAGCCGACTGTTGGAAGAGCCGAGCTTCCCAATGCACAAGGCAGAGTGGCGGCGCCCAAATTCGCATTTCCAAATCCTCCATTTCCGAGTTCAGGAACATTCCACGACACAGCACTCAATATCGGTCGACCAGCACCCCATCTCCATTAAGGGTGTGATTCACAGGATTAAGTCGTGACCGCCCGCGACCCGCAGCGCGGACGATGGAGTCGTACCTTGATCAGAATGTTCTCGTGAAAATCAAAAGCGCTGACCACCGGGAGGATTCCTCAAATCGAATTTCCGTTTCGCCGGCCGGGAGCGCCTCACCATCCTCGAATCCTTCAGCAAGCGACTTTACATTAGCATCCAGGACCACGCCGATACCGATAGACATTCCTTTCGAATCATCTGCGCGAGGATCTTTCCATCCGAACATGACACCCGCACCGAGGGCAGAAATGAGATCTTCTTCCTTGGCGACGATTCCGAAGAATGGCCCCACTCCGAAGCGACCCGCATTGCATGCTTTGGATTTACACCAGCCGTAATAGTGGCTCTCGAGGATAACGCGAGGTTGCTGGGTCTCTGTCTTCGTAGCCGCAACAATGTTTCCAGGCGCGATCTCCGCTTCAGTCACGATTTCGTCTTGTGAGTGTGAAATCCCCACACCAACTCCAAGTTGCAGACCCAAGAACTCAGTCTGAGCCTCGGCCTCGACCTGTTTTGCTGCGACTTTGGTCTCGACACCCAGAAAGATCATGTTCAGACCTGGGAGCTCCGCGAGGGACACTTGGGCTGCTGCGGTTGACTTGAGGGTATTCAGACACTGTTCAAGCTTGTTCAGGGCTTCGAGCCGCTTCCTCGCTGAAACAGTTTCGGGGTCTGCGAAGCCCGTACTATATGCTTTGCGGCAATCCTCTCCGATGCGTCCCCACATGGTTTCCGACTGGAGCAAGGTGGGCAATTCTTCGGTCTTGATAGTCGTTCCAGAAATGGTGAACTGTCCAGCTATTGCGCCACCTGCCCAATTGATTGTGACGAAAGCGAGGGCTAAGCGACTCATCTGCGCGATAATTCGCATCACACTCGTGTGTTTCTGCCTCATGATTCCCTTCCTCCTTTGAGGTTAATAGCTCGTGCTGCTCCGAGTCCGCGCAGGCATTGCGCGTTTGGGCACCTCCGATCAGATACACAAGTAAAACAGGTGCGACAGAAAGGTGACGCATCTACCTTCTTCAGAAACCTGCAACTGTCGTCCCGTGGTTCCCGCACATGAGCTTCAGGGTGCTCGATTCGATCTAGGGAAAAAACCGCTTACCTATAGAAAACGCCGCAGAGGGGATAACCGCACAATGTATTCGCCATGTGAAGGATTTTCTTAGCCGGGAGGAAGGGGAAGTCTCAGTTACTTTGGTCTTCAGCTTTGGTCGGGTGATCCTCCCGCGCGGGCGTGGCCTCGTTCTTGCTGACCATGGGCTTGGCGATAGCTTCAGGAGCCGTTGCATATAGATGTAGCGGCCGTGCAGGACTTTCTTGATGGAATGGCGGCTTTGATCTGGGCCCGATTCCATTGAGGATTTGAAGCGGGAGTCTCACGAAAAGCGGGGCGATTGTCTCAAAGGAAATGTTGTAACTGTTTCTAGATACATGGGATATGCAAGTTCAAATAGCAAGGCATCGTTTAGAGACGATTCCTGGTGAGACTCCTAAACCCGTAACATGTTTAATTGCAGCATCTTACTGGACCGAGCTGCAAATTCTCACCGAGACCCGACAGGAAGTGTGCTTTAACTATCAGAAATTAAATGACTTGCTGACCTGATTCTTCCCTCTTGGAACGAGAGAGTGAGCCGGGAGCAGGAGGTGTCTAGCATCGCCCTGGTCATTCCTTGAGTTGGTCTAGGGTGATAACTGTATGGCTATCAGGGGTTTTGCGTACTCGCATTGTCCCTTGCCAATCTCCTGGCATTGCTATTGCCTTTGTGTATTCCCGAACGCCGAAGCGATGGTGCTCAACGGCGACAAGGCGAGGGCGGTCATGAAGGCGAGGGACATCAGCAAGACGGCGGTGGTTCTGGTGGCGGCAATGATGATCAGTTCTGCGTTGATGGCAGCACCGAACGCAAACTCGAACAAGTGTTCCGGAGTGACGAGCACGGATGGCGCTATCTGGGGCGGGACCGGCGGGCCTCTGCGGGTTTCGAGTTCACCCACCGGCACTTGCACCGGCACGCAGGTTACGCTTTCCACGAACCAGACTCGAACTGAGCGAGGCCATGGTCTGGCCCATGCATTCGGAAAAATCTTGTCGGGGCTCGGATTTACGATCGATGGCGCGACTTGGGGCGGTGGTGGGTTCAATCCTCCTCCCAAGTAAGACGCTAGACAGAATGTCAGTATCGGTGCTCTATTTGACCCCTCTCAGAACACCGGCACATCACGAAGGGCCTTCGACCGAGGGTCCTTCGCGTTTTCGAGAGGGGGCCTGGCGAAAAGGTTCATAGGCCGGCGGGCGGAACCAGTAAGGGGTGTCATGAGGATTTTTGCCCGCTAGTCGTGCAAGCCGGCTCAGTTGATGTACCCCTCGTATCATCAACTGGACGGGTTAGCAGAGAGGGCAAAAAGAAGGGCCTCCGCAAGGAGGCCCTTTGTGTTTAGTGGCGGGTCCGGTAAGGTTGGGATCGGTCAACCA
>Ga0137425_1000111_pt1 | contig 27380 bp, 26 predicted proteins | sample EasRivERMZT640_2_FD_102318 | JGI IMG/M metagenome (GOLD analysis project Ga0137425, IMG submission 102318) | Soil microbial communities from meander-bound floodplain in the East River, Colorado, USA - East River MetaG ERMZT640_2 | ecosystem: Environmental > Terrestrial > Soil > Floodplain ...
AGCGTTACGTGCCGCCGCGCAAGGGGCGCAATCACGTGCTGCGGGTGATCCGGGAGGTGCTGACCTTCGAGCCGGTCGGGCACCGCACCGATCTGACTCTCGCCCTGGAATCGCTCGCCCGCGGGATCCGGCGCCGCAGCGTGGCGTTCGTGGTGTCGGATTTCATGGGCGCCGATTTCGAGCGGGCGCTGCGCATGGCCAACCGCAAGCATGACGTCATCGCCCTCGCCCTGTCCGATCCGCGCGAGATGGAGCTCCCTGCGGTGGGGATCCTGGAATTGGAGGATGCCGAGACGGGACGGCGAATCCTGGTGGATACCTGGGACCCGAAGCTCCTCAAGCAATTCGCCCAGCACGGCCGGGAGCGCCGCGAGCTGCGCCGGCGGCTGTTCCGGCGCAACGAGGTCGACTTCGTGGAGCTCTCCACCTCCCTGCCTTACGACGTTCCGCTGATCCGGTTTTTCAAGGAACGGGCCCGGAGGCTGCGATGAGAACCCGCCTGGTGCTGGGCGCTCTGCTCGGTCTCCTGGGGGCCGGCTGGGTCCTGGCCGAGGGCGACGGTGAGGTACAGCTCCGGGTGGTCCCCGGCACCAACAGCGCTACCGTGGGGGATCGCCTGCTGATTCGCGTGGAGGTCCTGGCTCCCGCGGGGACCAGCTTCAACCCGCCGGTCCCCGTGGCCGGAAAAGACCCGTCCTTGACGCTGGAGCCGGTGAAGCCTCCCGCAGCGGACGGTGAGCCCGCGAAAAACGTCTTCTATTTCCAGGCGCAGGCCTTCGAGACCGGATCCCAGAAGATTCCCGCGCTGAGCGTGGAATGGAAAAAGGCGGATGGCGTCTCAGGCACGGCCAGCTCCCAGCCGATTCCCGTGGAAATCGTCTCGGTCCTCAAGGGGCCCCAGGACGCGCCTGCCGATTTGAAGCCCCCCGTGGAAATTCCCGGCCCGCCGTTCCCCTGGCTGTGGGCCGGGTTGGGTGCGGGGCTGCTGGCGCTTGCCATCGCTCTGGGCGTCTGGCTGCGCCGGCGCCGCAAGCCGGTGGTGGCGCTGCCCGCCCCTGTGGTGCCGGCACTTCCAGCCCACGAGCAGGCCTATCGTGAGATGGAGCGGCTGCTGGCGAGCTCCTTGTTGCGGGAAGGGAAGGTCAAGGAGTTCCATGTCGAGCTTGCCGAGATCGTCAAGCGTTATCTTGCAGCCCGCTTCGCCATCATCACGCTGGAGCGAACCAGCACGGAGGTCTTGGAGGATTTGAAGCAGGTCCGGGTGGGCCCCGAGCCGCTGGCGGTCGCGCGCGAATTCTTCATGCAGACCGATCTGGTGAAATTCGCCAAGCACTACCCCGCGGAAGATGAGATTCGCCGCAGCGTGGATCGGGCCTACCGTCTGGTGGATCTGACCAAGCTGGTCGCGGCCCCGGAGCCCGCCGCGGATGAGGCCGCGCCCGCCACTCTGGTTGCAGGGAGCGCCGGATGATCTGGCAATTCAAGTTTCTTCCAGCGCTCTACCTTCTCCTGCTCCTGCCACTCTTGATGGTGTTGTATATCTGGCTGCAGCGCCGCGGCAAGTCTTCGTTGCGCTACTCCGATCTCACTCTGTTCGCGAAAATTCGCCCTGCCTGGACGTTGCGCTGGCGGCATCTTCCCTTCACCTTGCGTTGCATCTGCCTGGCGCTGCTGGTGGTGGCGATGGCCCGGCCGCAGTCCGGGCACACGGAGGAGGAGGTGCTGACGGAGGGCATCGACATAATGCTGGCGCTGGACAATTCGGGGAGCATGGCGGCGGAAGACTTCAAGCCGAAGAACCGCCTGTTCGTGGCCAAGGAGACGGTATCCAAATTCGTCAGCGGCAGAAAGAACGATCGCATCGGCCTGGTGAGCTTTGCCGAGAAAAGCTACACCCGGTGCCCGCTGACCCTGGACTACGACGTACTGCAGACGCTGCTCGCCGGAGTCCAGCTGGCTCCGCGCAGCGAGGACGGCACGGCCATCGGCATGGGGCTGGCCACCGCAGTGAACCGTTTGAAGGACTCGCGGGCCAAGAGCCGGGTCATCGTGCTGCTCACCGACGGCCGCAACAATCGCGGGTCGATCGATCCGGCCACGGGCGCGGCTCTGGCCGAGGCTCTGGGAGTGAAAATCTATACCATCGGAGTCGGCACCAAGGGCCAGGCGCCCTATCCGGTGGACGACGGCATGTTCGGCAAGCGCTACGTCTATCTCCCGGCGGACATTGACGAGGACAGCTTGAAATCGATCGCCGCCAGCACCGGAGGGCTCTATTTCCGGGCCACCGACTCGCGGAGCCTGGAGGAAATCTTCCGCCGCATCGACCGGATGGAGAAGACGCAGATGAAAGTGAAGAAATACACGCGTTTTCAGGAGCTTTTCCCGCTGTTTCTCTTGCCCGGCGCGCTGCTTTTCCTGACCGAGGTGGCTGTGTCTCAGAGCCGCCTGCGCCGGCTGCCGTGAGGAGGCACTGCCATGCCGTTCGGTGAGCCCCGCGCTCTGCTCCTGCTGCTCCTGGTGCCGCTGCTCGGCGTCTTGCTGGGGCTGGTGCGCCTGCGACGCAGGCGCCTGCTCCGGCGCCTGGGGCAGGAAGAGCTGGTGACGCGGCTGGTGCAGGCACCGGGCGCGGGAAGATGGGCGATTCGCGTCGCCCTGATTCTCCTTGCGGGCACGTTTCTGGCGTTGGCACTCGCCCGTCCTCAGTGGGGGGCGAAGATCGAGGAGGTGCGCCGCAAGGGAGTTGACGTGATCATTGCCATGGACGTCTCCAACTCCATGCTCGCGGAGGACGTGAGACCGTCGCGGCTGACGCGCGCCCGGGAGGAAGTGGCGACCCTCATCGATTCCCTGGAAGGAGATCGTGTCGGCCTGGTGGCCTTCGCCGGGGAAGCCACCGTCGCCTGTCCGCTCACCCTGGATTACTCCGCCGCGCTGGTGTTCCTCGACGTGCTCGATCCGGCGCTGGTTCCGGTGGGAGGGACCGCCATCGCGTCGGCCATCCGAAAATCCACCGAAGCTTTCGGCAGCAAGGACAAGCGCTACAAGGTCCTGGTGATCATCACCGACGGCGAGGATCATGAGAAGGACGCTGTCGCCGCCGCCAAGGAAGCGGCGGCCGCGGGAGTGGTCATCTTTACCTTGGGAGTGGGATCGGGAAGCGGCTCGCCCATACCTGTCCGCGAGGCGGACGGAACCGTCGGCGGCTACAAGAAGGACCGGGAAGGAAGAATTGTCACCTCGCGGCTCGACCCGGTGAAGCTGGCGGAAATTGCCGAGGCGGCCGGGGGGCGCTACCTTCCGCTGACGCCGGAGGGGCGGGAAATCCGCGAGATTCAGGATCGCATCGCGCTCATGGAGCATCGTCAGGTAGGCTCCCGATATATCACGACCTACGAGGAGCGCTACCAGATTCCCCTGGCGGTGGCGCTGGGTGCCTTGCTGCTGGAGGCGGGCATCGGCGGCAGGCTGTTCCCCGGGAAGGAGAGGAAGGCATGAGGTCGATCCATCGGACGCGCTCCAGGGCAGGGAGATCGGCCCTTCTCACCCTTCTGCTTTTCGGCACGGGCCTGGGGACGGGCGCCCTGATCCCGGAAGCTCGGGCTTCCGCCAGCTCCAAGAACAAGGAGGGGAACAAGCTGTACGAGGAGAAGAAGTATCCCGAGGCGCTGAAGCGCTACACCGAAGCCCAGCTCGAGGCGCCCGATTCTCCGCAGCTCCATTACAATCTGGGGAATGTCTTCTTCCGCCAGGGAGAAGTGGAGAAGGCCCGCGAGGAGTATCGCCGGGCCCTGGCGGCCGCCGACAAGTCCCTGGATCCGAGGGCCGTTTACAATCTGGGGAACACCTTCTTCAGTCAGCAGCAGTACCAGGAGGCGGTGGAGGCCTACCAGAGAACCCTCAAGCTCGCTCCCAAGGACATGGACGCCAAGCGCAACCTGGAGCTGGCGCTGCTGGCAATGAAACAGCAAAAGCAACAGCAGCAGTCCTCGGGCAAGGATCAGAAAGACGACCAGGATAAGCAGAAGAAAGACGAGCCGAAGCCGAACCCCTCGGGCTCCGATGAGAAGAAGGACAAGCAGGATCAGCAGAAAGGCCAGGGAGAGCGCCCCCGCCAGGGGGGTCTCACCAAGGAGCAGGCGGAGAGAATCCTCAATGCCTTGCAGGAAGACGAAAAGGCCAACCTGAAAAAGCGTCTCGAAGCCCAGCAGGAACAGCAGCAGACGGTGGACGAGGACTGGTAGATGAGCATCCCGAGGTTGCTGTGCTTCTGCGCCCTGGGGCTGGCCCTGGTCTCCGGGGCCTTCGCGCAGGAGGCGGAGATCCGCGCCTCCGCCGAGCCCAGCCGGGTCGAGGAGGGAGCCGAGGTCCAGTATTCCATCCAGATTATCGGAGGCAGCCAGCAGCCGGACGAGCCTCCCAGCCTCCCGCAGATTCCTGGATTCGTGGTGGCGGCGGGGCCGTCACTCTCCTCCTACTTTCAGTGGGTGAACGGCCGGACCACCTCGTCGCGAACCTACACCTGGACGCTCCTGCCCCAAGGCACGGGGGCCCATACCATTCCGTCCGTGGCCATCTCCATGGGGGGAAAGGTCTACCACTCCCCGATGGTGCGGGTGGACGTGGTTGAGGCAGGGGCGGGTGGCGGCACCGCAGCCCCTCCGCCTCCCGACAACCGACAGCCTTCGACCTTCAACGATCCCCGGACACGACGCAAGCTGGCATCGCCTCCCGACTCTCCGGCGAGCCTGTTCGTGGAAGCCTGGGTGGACAAGAACCAGGCCTACCCGGGCGAGCAGGTCACGCTGATTTACAGGGTTTACACACAGTACGAGATCGTCCAGATGTCCCTGAATGATCAGCCCACCTATCAGGGTTTCTGGGTGGAGGACATCAAAGCCGACGAGAAGTACGAGGCCAAGGCCGTGTCCCGCAAGGAAGGGGCCTTCACCGAGTACACGGTGCTCAAGAAGGCGCTCTTCCCAAACAGCCAGGGCACGCTGACCATCCCCCCCCTGACGTTTCGTTTCGTCATCCGCAAGCGCGGCGGGGATCCCTTCGATTCGTTTTTTTTCAATCCCACCGAGAGCGTCTTTCGCTCCAGCAAGGAAGTCAGGATCCAGGTGAAGGAGCTCCCCGAGCAGGGGCGCCCTCCCGAGTTCAACGGTGCGGTGGGAAGATTCACGCTTTCTGCCTCGGCCGATCGCTCTGACACCAAGGTGAACGACGCGGTGGGCTTGAAGGTGGAGGTGGAGGGGCAGGGAAACATCAACACCCTGGGAAATCCGACCCTGCCGTCGCTGCCGGATTTCAAGCGCTACGATCCCAAGGTGTTGGAGGAAATGCACGCGCGCTCCGGCACGCTCGTGGGGAGCAAGACCTGGAACTACGTGTTGATTCCGCTCGCCCCCGGATCCCAGGAGATCCCGCCGATCAAGTTCGCCTTCTTCGACCCGCAGACCGACCGCTACGAGGTCCTGGAGAGCGCGCCGATCCAGCTGAGCGTGGCGCGCGGGGAAGCGGGTGACCTGCCGATGCCTTCGCTGCCTTCGCGGGCGGACATTCCAGTCCTGGGCAGTGACATCCGCTACATCCATCTCAGCGGCGAGGGGCTCCTCGACCAGGGAAAGACGCTCTATGGCTCCCCGATCCTCTTGGCGGCGGTGGCCGTGCCGCCGCTTTTCAATATCGTGCTGCTGGTGGTTCTGCGCCGCCGGGAGAAGCTCGCGGGGAGCGAAGCGATGGCTCGGCAGAGGCGTGCCCGGAAGATGGCGCGCAAGCGGCTGGCGCGGGCCCAGGGACGACTTTCCAAGGAGCGCTCGCGGGATTTCTATCAAGAGCTGGCTTCGGCATTGACCTCCTACCTGGCCGACAAGCTTGGCGTGCCGGCGGCCGGCCTCACCTACGACCGGATCGAAGAGGTCCTCGAGCTGCGGGGAGTCGAAGCCGGCCTGCGCGGCCAGTTCCGGCGCTGCCTGGAGACCTGCGATTTTGCCCGGTTCGCGCCTGCCGCTTCCGAGCCGGCCGAAATGGAGAAGGCATTCGCCGAGGCCGAGTCGGTGGTGGAATCCCTGGAAGGGAGCGTGAAGGCCGGATGAAGCGCTCGTTGGGATCACTCCTGCTGGCGCTCGCGGCTTTGCTGGTGGCTGCCGGCGCCGGGCTGTCGGCCCAGGAACAGGGGAACCCGGGGGCCGAGTCGCTTTTCCAGCAGGGGAATGAGGCCTACTCAAAGGGAGATTTCGCCGCGGCGGAGAGTGCTTACAGCAGTATTGTCGCTCTGGGAATCCGCAACTGGCGCGTCTACTACAATCTGGGAAATGCCTGCTTCCGCAGGAACGAGATTGGCAAGGCCATTCTCTACTATGAAAAGGCACTGCGACTGGAGCCGGGAGATGCCGACGCCCGTGAGAACCTGAGCTTCGCCACTCTCAGGATCCGCGATCGGATTCCACCCGACGGCACCCCCTTCCTCATCGCTCTGCTGTCTCGCGCCATGAATCTGCTGAGCCTGGAGCGGGTGACTCAGCTGTTTGTCCTCCTCTACCTCGTGGCGATGGCTGCCCTCGCCGCCTGGATCGCGCTACGGCGAACCCGCTGGTCGGTTCCGCTGGCCTCGTTGAGCGCCGTGCTCCTCCTGTCGGCGCTGGCTGCGGGAGGCTGGATGATGTTTCAGGCCCAGACGCGCAACGCCACCGATGAGGCCATCGTGTTGTCCCAGAAGCTCGAGGTATACAGCGGGCCGGGGAGCGAGAACACCCTGCTGGCCTCGGTGCACGAAGGCACCAAGGTAAGAATCCATGCCCGTCGGGACGAGTGGACCCAGGTCACGCTCCCGGATGGGCGCTCCGGCTGGCTGCGGGGGGAGGCGCTGGGTGTCATCTAACGCCTCGCCGGTTCGCCACGCTCCGCTGGGGATCTACCTCCACTCCCCCTTCTGCGTATCGCACTGCACCTACTGTGATTTCTACACCCGCGCGTTCAACGGTGAGTCCCAGGTCCGCTCTTTCGCCGAGGCGCTGGCGGCTGGCCTGGCACTTTCGGCGCAGGATCTTGGAGTGGGTGGGCGGCTGGTGGACTCCGTCTATTTTGGTGGTGGGACTCCATCCCTGCTGAGCCCGTCGGACCTGGAGCTGGTGATGAAGGCCCTCCAGTCCACGTTCCGGCTCGACCAGCACGCCGAGCTGAGCATCGAATGCAACCCCGAGAGCGTCACGCCGGAAAAATTGTCGGCCTTTCATTCGATCGGAATCAACCGGTTGAGTCTCGGGGTGCAGAGCTTCGAGCCGGCCATTCTCAAGACTCTCGGCCGCGCCCACTCCGCCGATCGGGCCCGGCAGGCATTCGAGGAGGCCCGCCGGGCGGGCTTCGAGAATGTCAGCTTCGATCTGATGCTGGCACTGCCCGGGCAGAGCCAGGAGATCCTGCGACGGGACTTGGACACCGCCGTGGACCTGGCTCCTGATCATCTGTCCACTTACCTGCTGGAGATGGACAAGGAGACTGCTCTGCGGGCCCGCATCGAGCGGGGCGAGCTGAAGCCCCCCACGGAGGATGAAGCGGCCGACCTGTACGAGCTGACTCGATCGGTCCTGACCCGGGCCGGGTTCCGGCACTACGAGCTTTCCAACTTCGCGGTCCCGGGAAAGGAGTGCCGGCACAATCTCAAGTACTGGACCGACCTGCCGTTCGTGGGTTTTGGCCCATCCGCCTGGTCCTACCTGGGGGGGCGACGCTTTCGCGAAGGCGCCGATTTGGAGGGCTACCTGGATGCGGTGCGCCGCAAGAGCCCGCCCAAGAGGGAAGCGATGGAGGGAGATGCGCGGGAGCGGATTGAAGAAGCCCTGTTCGCCGGTTTGCGGCTGGTAGACGGCGTGGACTTGGCGCATCTGGGGCGCAGCTACGGTGTGGAAGACCCTCTGGGGGATCGCCGCCAAGCCGTGCGGGACCTGGAGGAAGCGGGGTTCGTGAGTCTCGAGGGGGGCCGCCTGCGCTTGACCCGCCGCAGCTATGCCATCGCCAACGAGATATTTCAGGTCTTCGTCTAAACCGCCTGCTCACACTGCCAGCTGTTGATCCCGACGCATCGGGTCAGGTACGCTGCAGCACAGCATCGTGAGGGAATGCATGTTCACAACGCCGGGCGCTGCCCTGATTGCCGGTCTCTGCGGGTTGGTGCTGGCTGGAGCCGCCGTGAATTCACCACCGTCCACTCAGACGCAGCCCAAGGGACACTCGGAATCACACGACGCCACGGTGCACCACTCCTTCCATGACGCCGAGGGCTGGTCGAAGACCTTCGACGACCCGGAGCGCGACGGCTGGCAGAAGCCGGCCGAGGTGGTGCGGGCCCTGGGCCTGAGATCGGGGATGGTGGCGGCGGATCTGGGTGCGGGCACCGGCTATTTTTCGCGCTTTCTCAGTGAGGCGGTGTCGCCCGGCGGGATGGTCCTGTCCATCGACGTGGAGGCTTCGATGGTGCAGCACCTGGGCGAGCGGGCCCGCCGGGAAAAGCTGAGCAACCTGGTGCCGGTTCTGGCGCTACCCGACGATCCGTTCCTGCCCAAAGGCCGCGTCGATCGGGTCTTGATCGTCAATACCTACCACCACATCGACTCGAGGCTGGAGTATTTTTCACGCATGCGCCAGGCGATGCATGCGGGAGGCAGAGTCGCCATCGTGGATTTTCAGAAGCGACCGCTGCCCGTGGGACCGCCTCCGGAGCACAAGCTCGACCCCGCTTTCGTGACGCAGGAGATGGAGCAGGCGGGCTGGAAGCTGATCGAGGAGAAGAACATCCTCCCTTATCAGTACTATCTCATCTTCGAGCCGCTCCAAAAGTGAGGCTCGGATTCTCGGAGGCCTTGTGATTTTCACCACCGATTTCAGAAAGGGGTTGCCCATCCTGGTGGAGCGGGTGCCCTACGTCATCCTGGAATTCACGGTTCAAACGCCCTCGGCGCGCGGCGCGGCCACCCTGGTGCGCGTGCGGGCCCGCAATGTCCTGACGTCGGGGCTCCAGGATTTGACCTTCAAGTCGGGCGACCGCTTCGAGGAGCCCGACCTGGTCAAACGAAAAATCAATTTCATGTATGCCGAGGGGGACGAGTTTCACTTCATGGACGAGGAATCCTACGAGCAGTTTCACCTCGGCCGGGAGATGCTGGGGGAGGCGGCCAAGTGGCTCATCGAGGGGGTCACGCTGCGCTCGGTGGTGTTCGAATCGCGAGTTATCGGCATCGAGCTGCCGCAATTCATCGAGATGGACGTGGTGGAAACCGGCCCCGGAGGACGCTCCGACATGGCCAGCGGCAAGGTCACCAAGCCCGCCACGCTTTCCAACGGCACCGTCATCAAGGTGCCGGTCTACCTGGAGGCGGGCGAGCGCGTCATGGTGGACACGGGCAGCGGCGAGTTCGTGAAGCGGGTGTCGAAGTGAGAAAGTGGAAGCTCCGGGGCCGTAACGCAGCCGGGTTTGCGAGGTCTTAGTTCTGCGAGGCCCTGGTCTGCTGGATCAGGAAGCGGGAGGCTGGAATGCGCGCCTCCAGCTCAATGGTCGACCCTTCCTGGGTGAGCTTGGTATCTTGAAGGATCTTTAGCAGCTCCGGATCCTGATCTTTGGCCGCGAGCTTTCCGGCCGCCAGAGCGCCGCGCACCATATCGGCGACCAGTCCGGCCGTTTCGGAGTCCTGAGCGGCCACGCGCGCCTTGAAGTCCACGTCCTTACCCACCCATCCCATCAGGGTCACCGACTCCACTTTGGAGATGGCGCTGCCCGCCTTCCATTCCTGACTGTTCTGACCGACCTCGGCGGACAGCCGCGCGGCCAGCGCCGAAGAGTTGAGAATGGCCCAGGCCGGGGCGCGTCGATCCACCCCGGAAAGCAGGTCGCGCAGCTTGGCGTCTTTGGGCTCGGACGCTGCCCGCCCACTGAGGACATCCAGCACTCTCACCACCTCCGATTGCTCCCCGAACAGGAGGGTTCCCGGATCGGGCTGCGCCAGGGCGACGATCTTGCGCGAGGACGTGGCGCCGGTTTCGGTCGTGGCACTCTGGGAGATCCAGATCTTCGTCCCATCCTCGAGCACGACGACTTTTCCGCCTTTTTCCGCGGCGACTTCCACCAGACGACTGGAGCCGAAGCGCCCCTGGGCGATGAGCAGGAAGCCTGACCCGTCCCGGCCGTCGACCTGGCGCATGGACAAGAGAACCTGATCCGTGTCCTGCCGGGGATCGATACCGCTTTCCTGGACGAAGCGACGGTAGTTTTCCGCTGCTTCGGGAATGGAGTCGAAGTGCTTTTCCATCTCCGTCACCAGGTCGCTCTTTCTCAGGGCGAAAGTGTCCAGGGAGACCACGAACTCAGCGCTTCCCGGAAGCAGCGCCAGGGAATGAGCGACGCCTTTGCGGGGCGCGGCGGTGGCGAAGGAAGCGAAGAACATCGCCAGAAGCACCAGGGCAAGCAGGAATCCGCCCAAGGTCTCCAGCAGCAAGCGGGCATTGAATCGGCGAAACATGAACACCTCCATCCAGGGTCGGCCCCTAGTAGTCTTTCCGAGTGAAGTATAGCGTGCCCAGCGCCAGACACCCGGCGCCGAAGAGAGCGGAAGTCAGGAGCGGGGCCAGCGATCCGGCCGGCTTGCCTGCGGCCACCAGTCCCATAATCGTTGCCACCTCGCTGATCTTGGGAAGCATCCAGTACAGTCCATCGAGGGTGTAAATCAAAGCCCGGTTGGTCAGCATGACCGTAAGGTTGGACCGGAAAGCCAGCAGGAAGGTCACAGGGAAAAGAAAATAGGAAAGCATGATGGTGATGGAGGAGGAGCGCGTGACGACCCCGACCATCATCATGAACCCCAGGAGCACACCGTAGGTCAGAAGTATGATCAAGCCGGCCGTCAGCACTCCCGACTTCCAGATTCCCGTTTTCAATCCCAGGACCAGCCAGACTCCCACCACCAGGTAAAGGAGGTTGATCCCGACCACGCTGAGCGCCCCCAGGTATCGTCCCAGAAACAGCGCCGGGCGGGAAAGCGGCTTGGAAAGCAGCAGGTCCACGTATCCCTTTTCGAGCATGACCGGGACCAGGTTGGCGGTGGCAAAAATCGACAGGAATAGCCCCACTCCAAACAACAGCCCCGCGAGCGTCGCCTGGATGCCGGTAACCAGCTGGTCGATAGCGATGGTCTGGCCAGCCAGGTGGATGTCCTGTCCGAAGAGGCGGGCCGTGGCGAGTGCACCATCCACGACGTCCAGGTTGACCGCAAATATGATGATCAGCAGGATCAGCGTCGACATGAGCATGAAGGCCAGGAATGTATACTTGGCCATCGATTCCCGAATCGTTCCATCCACCACCGCCAGCAGCTTGGTCATGGGCGCGTCTCCTCACCCTCCAGGATCTTGATGAAGCTTTCCTCCAGGGTGCTCTTTTCCTCCGACACGTGACGGATCAGATGACCCGAGCCGCGCAGCGCATCGAGGCAGGCGTTGAGTCCCTCGAGGCTCGGCACCCGCAGATGCAGGCTCCCGTTGCTGGCCGTGACGGAAGTGGCCACCTTGCGGATCGACTCCAGCACCTCTGGCGGCACCGGCCCGGCATCGAGCCGGTAGGAGAGCCCCTGAGCCGTCAGGTCGCCCACCGTCCCGGCACGCAGAATCTTCCCGTGCGACAGGATGGCCACTCGTCCGCAGATCCGCTCGATCTCGGAGAGCAGGTGCGAGTTGATGAAGATCGTGGTGCCGCGCTCGCGCTCTTCGAGGAGAATTCTGCGAATTTCGGCCCGGCCCAGGGGATCCACCCCGTCGGTGGGCTCGTCCAGGAAGAGAAGCTCCGGCTCATGGATGAGGGAGACCGCCAGCCCGAGGCGCTGCACCATGCCCTTGGAGTACTTCCGCAGACGCACCCCGGCCCAGCGCGAGAGCCCGACGCGGTCGAGCAGCCTGGGAGCACGGGTGAGGATTTCGGCGCGGGGGACCCCGGAGAGTCGCGCGAACCAGTGGAGGACTCCTTCTCCGGTGAGATGCAGGGGATAGCGGTGCCCTTCGGGGAGATAGCCCACGCGGGTCCGGGTCTCGACGTCGCCGGCCGGGCGTCCCAGCACTTCGGCCGTCCCCGTATCCAGCCGGGTGATTCCCAGCAACACCTTGACCAGGGTCGTCTTGCCCGCCCCATTGGGACCCAGAAGGCCAAAAACCTCCCCGCGGCCCACCGTCAGCGTGATCCCGTCCAGGGCCCGTACCGGCTCCCGGTTCCAGCCGGTCTTGAAGGTTTTCTGGAGATCCTGGACTTGAATGGTCGCGTCGCTCATGTTCCTCATCCTGCCGCTTCCGGCGTCTGGCAGTAAATACGGAAGGTGAAGGAGAAAGGTTCCGCTCGGGGATGTGTCAATCCCGAGGCGGAGTGGGGATTTGCCAGAGCTTCTCGAGGTCTTCGATCGGGTCCGATTCCGGGAGATCGTGAGTGCTCCAACGGACCCGGTAAAGGCGGGCGGGGACGAGCTGCTCTTGCAGGGCCTGCTCCAGCTCGGCGGCTGTCGGGGGAGCGGTGGCACTGCGCTTGACGTCCACGAGAGCGCCGAGATCCAGCGGCTTGCGCCGAATCTCGAGCCGGTATTTCACCAAGACGAGATCTGGAGTAATCCAGCGATCTCTCAAGGCGCCAAGGGCTTCCCACAGGCTCCTGGTGGGAATTTCGAGGATCTGGTCACCCTTGTCGACGAACCCCTCACTCTTCAGAGCAGGTGCCGGCAGCTGGACGGTGAGCGGCGCCGGGAACGGGTCGTAGACCAGGCGGGAAAGCTCCTCCAGGGAGTAAGGGGATTGGGTGGGAAGAGAAAACAGGCTCAGTGCCTCATCGATCGACTTCCGCACCGTATCGATCAGCTCCTGCTCCTGGGGGTTCGGCGGGCCGAGATCTTCCTGTCTCGCATCTCCCGCCGCCTCGGCAAATACCGCCGCGAAACAGACTGGGGCACGGGTGGGATGCTCCTCCAGGTAGGCGTAGAGCTGGCTCGCGGCGCGCAGATAGCGGGAGTAGGAGGCGAGCCAGGCCCTTTGCCTCGTCTCGAACTCCTCCCGCTGGGAGCGACTGGCGCGGCTGCCCGGTCCGGGGCTGAGCGAAAGCTCCATCTCCTCATCCCGCTGGGTGATCTGGGCACGGATCAGAGTGTCGGAGAAGAAACGGCTCAGAACTTCCGCATGCTCCACAACGATGCTCCGGGAAACGCTCTGCAGCTTCCCATTTTGCCGATCCCAGAGGGTGCGCTCCAGAGCCGGCTCGATCGAGGCGATGCGCCGCGACCAATCGTCTTTGTCCTGCTCGAGATCACGTCGGAGGGTCTGGATGCGTTCGCGGGCCGCCCGGTTCTCCTCGAAGATCTCCTCCGCGGCGAGATCGACGCTCACGGCGATCACCACCCCGCCCCCGGGAAGGAATTTCAGTACCAGGCGCTCGCGCACCGGCTGCTCGAAGCAGGAGAGCGAGGCGGCCGCCAATGCGACCGTGCCCAGGGCGCGGCCCGCGGCGCGCCATCTCATTGCAGGTATCCCAGGGAACGCAACTTCTCTCGCTGCTCCGGTGTGAGGGAGTCCTCCAGGTTCTCGCCCGCCCCTTCCTGGTAATCGGTCCAGCTCTCCAGGGCGCGTGACAGCGCCTCCCCCTGGGGGATCTGGCTCACCGAAAGGGGATTCAGCTCACCGGGATCGACGGCCAGATCGAAGGCTTCTTTGAGTGCGCCTTCCGGCCGGGGGATTTGAATAAGCTTCTGGGCGTCGACACGGACGCCGCTCCAGCGCCCCTTGACCCCCGGAAAGAAAAACCGCGGATTGGCGGAATGGATGAGCTGGTAATCGGTCTCGGCGAAGAGGAATTCGCGCCCCGGCGAAGGCTGCGGTGCATCGCTGCCGGCGGGGAAAAGAGGAATCCCGTCCATTCCGGGGCGATCACCCAGTCCGAGCAGCCGCAGAATCGTGGGGGCCACGTCGATCATCGAGACATTGCCGGGGAAGCGCTGGCCGGGGCGGATTCTGCCGGGAAGCGTGAAGATCAGCGGCACGCGCAGGGTATCGTCGTAAAGGGTCTCGCCATGCGCATAGCAATAGTCGTGTTCGCACAGGCTCTCCCCATGGTCCGAGGTGAGCACCACGAGCAGCCGTGAGCGCAGCGCGGGCGGAATCCCGTCCAGAAGCCGGCCGATCGCGGCATCCGTCTGGGCGATTTCGCCGTCGTAGAGTGCTTCCAGGTGATGGCGGTCGCCAGGGGAAAGGTCGTTGTGGAAAATGATGTCGCCCTTGGGCAGCTTTCCCGCTTCCAGCTCCTGCATGGCAGGCGTGGGCCGGTAGTCCGGGTCGAACTTCGTGGCAAACTCGCCGCGTGGCGCGTAGGTCCAGTGGGGATCCAGGTAGTGCGCCCAGAGGAAAAAGGGGCGTTCTCCTGCGCCGTGCAGCTTTCCCAGCGATTCGTCGGTGATCTGAGCGCTGCTGTCCCCCTCGAAGCGGCTCCTCGGGTTGGAGTAGGTGTCGAAGCCCTGCTCGAACCCCTTGGCGGGCTGCAGAAAGATGTTGGAAACGACGGCCCAGGTGTCGTACCCCTTCGATTTGAGGATCTCCGCCAGAGTCGTATTGCCCGGTGGCAGGACGGAGAAAAGCCCACGGGCGCGATGATTCTTGGGGTAGAGCCCCGTGAGCAGACTTGCCACCGACTGCGTGGTGCGCGGCACGGTGGTGTAGGCCCGCTCGAACAGCACTCCCTCCCGCGCCAGGGCATCCATCCGTGGCGAGGTGGAGCGCCCGTAGCCGTAGGCTCCCAGGTGGTCGGCGCGCAGGGTATCGATGCTGATGAGCAGAAGACTGGTCGGCGGCCGGGGCCCGGCGCAGCCGGCGAGGAGCAGCCATGCAGGGCCGAGCAGCCACAAGACCCAGGCGCGGCGGGAAAGTGGCGGGAGCGACGTTGAGATCGGCCGGGTTGGGCGCATGGGCGAGGATCATTATAGTCAAGCCGCCGAACGACCGCCCAGGCAGCGCCTGCTATAATCCGACTTTCCTTGGAGGAGAGTCTTGATCGACCTGCGCAGCGACACGGTCACTCGCCCCACCCCCGCCATGCGCCGTGCGATGGCCGAGGCGGAAGTCGGGGACGATGTCTATCGCGAGGATCCCACCGTGCGCCGCCTGGAAGAAAAGGTGGCCGAGCTTCTCGGCATGGAAGCGGCGTTGTTCGTCCCCACCGGAAGCATGGGGAACGAAGTGGCGATCCTGGTCCACACGCGGCCCGGCGAGGAAGTCATCCTGGATGCGCAGTGCCACATCATGAACTATGAGCTTGGCGCCATGGCGGCTTTCGGAGGCGTGATGCCCCGCCCCATCGATGGTGAAAGGGGATTTCCCTCCGCCGAGCAAGTGGAGGGGGCGATTCGCGCTCCGGTTTACTACAACTGCCGCACCCGCCTGCTGTGCCTGGAGAACACTCACAATATGCAGGGGGGAGGGGTTTATCCCCGCGACCGTTTCAAGGCGGTGCTCAGCATCGCCCACGGGCGGGGACTGGCGGTTCACCTGGACGGCGCACGGCTGTTCAATGCCTCCATTGCATCGGCAGTCCCGGCACGAGATTTGGCGTCCGGTGCCGATTCCGTGATGGTGACGCTATCCAAGGGGCTCGGCGCACCTGCCGGATCGCTGCTCGCAGGGAGGCGGGAGTTCATCGAGGAAGCGGTTCGCGTCCGCAAGCGACTCGGAGGAGGCATGCGCCAGGTGGGGATTCTCGCCGCCGCCGGTATCATCGCATTGGACTTCATGATCGACCGGCTGGCGGAAGATCATGCCCATGCGCGGCTGCTGGCGGAGGGACTCTCCGAGGTCCCCGGATTCGAGATCGATCCCGCCACGGTGGAAACGAATATCGTCATCTTCCGCACCCGGCGGAGAACTCCTCAGGAGGTGGCGGAGGGGCTTCGCAGCGAAGGAGTTCTCTGTCTATGCTGGTCCGCGGATCAGATCCGCATGGTCACCCACGTCGACGTCTCCCGCCAGGAAATCCTGAAAGCCATCGATATCGCCCGCCGTGTCGGCCGTTCCTGAGCGCCGGGAGTATTCCCAAAAGAATTTTTTCCGTCAGGGCTGGCGGGGTTGGAGACGCCCGGAGACTTCCGCCACGAGGGCATCGAAACCCGGATCGCCGTGTAGCGACGCCAGATCGGGATCGTGGGCGATATAGCTGTCCACATCCCCGAGGTCGACGGCACGGCGTAACATGCGGATGGCCTCTGCACGGTTTCCCGTCAGGGCCATGTAGCAAGCCAGGTTGTACATTCCGTCGCTGTCCTCGGTCAGCGCGGCGGCGGAGCGATACGCTTCGGCTGCCTGCTGGACATGCCCGGTCCGCTGCAGGGCGATGGCGTAGCCGGCGCAAAGGGGCTGGCTGTGACTCAGCTCGCACGCTCTGGCGGAGGGCCGCAGCGCCGCCTCGGTGCGACCCATCTCCGCCAGGATCAGCCCCAAGGTGGATTGGATGACCGGATTGGAGGGGTTGAGGGCCACCGCCTGCTGGATTTTCACCAGGGCTTCGTCATAGCGACCCATCCGGCGCAGCGTTTCCGCGAGCTTCCAGAACAGCCCCGCCCGCGCCGGACTCATACGAACCGCTTCCTCCAGATCGGCAAGTGAGGCATCGGAGTCGCCGGCAATCGCCCTGGCTTGCCCCCGCAAACCCAGCACGTAGGAAAGCGCCGAGGGTGTCAGGTCCTTGCGACGCAGGATTGCCGACAGCCGGTCCACCGACTCGCGGGAATTTCCATCGCGGCCCATGAGGTAGGCCGGCTTGGACTGGCAGTAGAAATGCTTGGGATCTTCCCGACACAAATCCGCAATGGCATGGTCGAGCGCCTCGCGGTTTCCGGGGGTCGGGCGAGTCTCGTAGGTTTTCATGAGGGCGTCGGTTCGCAGGGCCAGAGCGTCCGGGTCCTTGGGATAAGTCGCCACCAGCTTGGCGGTAGCCTCCATGAACACCGGCCAGTCATTTCTCCGGAAGGCCCCCAAAGCCTCCGTGGTAAGCGGGGATGCCGCCAGATCGGCGTTTTCCTGAGAGTCCTCCGGGATGTCGTAGAGCTTGGGAAAGTCAGCGCCCAGTTCGGCACCCAGCTCGCGGGCGAGGAGCGACGTGAGCACCGGCATCTGATCCTCGCTGGCTTCCCGCTGAGCGCCCCAGAGGATGCGGCTTTCGGAGGTGTCCACGAGGCTGAGGCTCGCCTTGATTGCCTTGCCTTGCCAGGTGATGGAGCCGGTGAGCAGGCGGCCGGCCCCCAACGAGCGGGCCGAGCGGGACGGGGCGAGAAGGTCGGAAGGCTCGTTGGTACTCTTGGCTGGAACCGGCAGGATCTTGAGATTGCGCGCCGGGGCGAGATTGGCGGCCAGGGCCTCGGCAAACGCCCGGCCGACATAATCCGCTTCTTCCTGCTGTCCCAGCACCTCCAGGGGAGCGATGAAGATCGTGCGGCCGTCCGCCGGACCTCTCAGATTGGCGGAATGGCGCCACAGCGCCACGGTGGCCGATGCGACGACCACCAGCAGGAAGCCCACGCCGATTCCCGCCAGCGCGCGGCGCCGGCGGGTTCGCGCCCAAGGCTCCACCACCGAGTCATAGGAGTGGGACAGCCCCGTTTCCAGCTCGCGGCCCAGGCGTTTGAGATCCACCGCCAGATCCTCCATCGTCTGGTAGCGTTCCTCGCGTTGAGGCGCCAGGGCCTTGGCGATGATCCGATCCAGATCCAGCGGTACTTTTGGGACACGCTCGTGCACCGGCACCGGGTGGGCGCGCAACACCTCCCGCAAGGTCTCGCCCCGGCTCGCGCCGCTGAAGGGACGCTGGCCGGTGGTCATCTCGTACAGCACCGCACCCAATGAGAAGACATCGCTGCGCGGGTCCAGGGCAATGCCCTTGGCCTGCTCCGGTGACATGTAGGCGAGAGTACCGGCGAAGCCGTGGCCATCGCTGGCCCCCTTCGACGGAGTCGGGGTGGGGGCGTCGGCGGGCTCGGTGCTCAGGGAGGATTCTGACTGACTGTAGAGCGTGGCCAGTCCGAAATCCACGACTTTGACGTCGCCCTCGGGGGTGACCAGGATGTTGGCGGGCTTGAGATCGCGGTGCAGGAGCCCTTTGCGATGGGTGCGCGACAGGGCGCGCGCCACCTGCTCTCCGAGGGCGGCCACCTTCTCCGGAGGCAGGGGCCGGCCGTGCAGGATCTGGCTGAGGGGCTTCCCCTCGACGTATTCCATCACGATGAAGTCGAGGCTGCCCTGGCGCCCCAGCTCGAAAACCTGCGCGATGCGGGCATCGCTCACGGAGGAGGCGAGGCGAGCTTCTTCCAAAAACATCCGCCGCCGCCGCTCATCACGGGCGGTGTCGGCGGGGAGGACTTTGATGGCAACGATGCGGTGCAGCACCGTATCCTGGGCTTTCCAGACCACTCCCATTCCGCCCTCCCCGATTTTTTCCAGGAGACGGTAGTGGGACAGTGTCTGGGTGGGCTCGGAGGTCATGACTGATCCTCGGCCTCCCCGGCGATTCAGTGTCGGCTGTCTGCAACAGGCGGGGAGGGGGTCTGGCTCCCTCCCGATTGCCTTGCAGCATAGCATGATCCCGCGGTTTTCTTGACGGGCTTTGAATGGCTGCGATAAGATTCTCGAAAATCTGGCTTTAGTGAGATTTTGTGGAGGGCTCTTGGATTTTTCCTTCAGCGAGGAACAGCAGCTCACGCGTCAGATGGTGCGAGAGTTCGCGGAATCCGAAATAGCCCCCCGCAGCGCCCACCTCGACGAGACCCAGGAATTCCCGTTCGACATCTTCAAGAAGCTCGCGGCGCTCGGACTCACCGGCGTGACCTTCCCCACCGAGTACGGCGGCTCCGGCATGAGCATGGTGGATTACACCATCGTGCTGGAGGAGATCGCGCGGGTGGACCCGGGAGTCTGCCTCTCCGTTGCGGCCCACAACGGGCTCCCTTGCAATCACATCTATCTCGAGGGCACCGAAGAGCAGAAGCGCAAATACCTGGTACCCCTCGCGAAAGGGGAGAAGATGGGCACCTGGAGTCTCACGGAGCCGACCGCCGGAAGCGATGCCGGAGGGACCCGCACGCGCGCCGAGCGGGACGGCGACTCGTTCGTTCTCAATGGCTCGAAGACTTTCGCCACGCACGGATCGATCGCCGACATCGCCGTCGTCTTTGCCGTGACCGATGCGGCCGCGGGCAAGCACGGCGGAATCTCCGCCTTCATCCTCGAGAAGGGTATGGCCGGATTTCGACCCGGAAAGCGGGAGAACAAGATGGGCTGCCGCGCCTCGGATACGGCAGAGCTGGTGATGGAGAACTGCAGGGTGCCCGAATCCCAGCTGCTGGGCCGGGAGGGGGCCGGCTTTCGCGGGGCGCTGCGCGTGCTCGATTCAGGGCGTATCGGCATCGCCTCGATGGCGGTGGGCACGGCGCAGGGAGCGTTCGAGGCGGCTCTCAAGTACAGCAAGCAGCGCCGGCAGTTCGACCGGCCGATCAGCGAATTCCAGGCGATCCAGTGGATGCTGGCGGATTGCGCCACGGAAATCCAGGCGGCGAGGCTGCTGACGCTGCGCGCCGCCGCGCTGAAGGATGCCGGAAAGGATATCAACCTGGCCGCATCGATGGCCAAGCTGTACGCGTCGGAGGTGGCAATGCGCGTCACCGACAAGGCGATTCAGATTCACGGCGGCTACGGCTACGTCAAGGAATATGCGGTCGAGAAATTTCACCGCGACGCGAAGCTCACCACCATCGGCGAGGGCACTTCCGAAATCCAGCGTCTGGTGATCGCCCGGCGCATTCTGGAGCCGGCTTGAACGCCGCACCCTCCGCCCCGCCCCTGGTGCGCCGACTCGTGACCGGCGATGCCAAGGCGCTGGCGCGCAGTATCTCGCTGGTGGAGTCGGAGAGCGCCGAAGGGCGCGCCATTCTCAAGGCGGTTTACCCGACGACCGGCCGCTCCCTGGTCCTGGGCGTCACCGGACCACCCGGCGCCGGGAAGAGCAGCCTGGTCAGCAAAATGGTGGCGGCCTGGCGAAAGCGCGGCGAGAAGGTGGGAATCATCGCCGTGGATCCTTCTTCGGCCTTTTCCGGAGGGGCCATTCTGGGAGACCGCATCCGCATGCAGGAGCATTGCCTGGATGAGGGAGTCTTCATCCGGAGCATGGCCACCCGCGGGCACTTCGGCGGAGTTTCACGGGCCTGCCGCGACGTCGTGGACCTGCTGGACGCGGCCGGTTACGGCATCATCCTGATCGAAACGGTGGGCGTCGGGCAGGACGAAGTCGAGGTGGTTCAGGTGGCGGATCTGGTCCTGGTGGTGCTGCCGCCCGGACTGGGAGACGATATCCAGGCCATCAAGGCGGGGATTCTGGAGATTGCCGACCTGTTCGTGATCAACAAGGCGGACCGCGAGGGCGCCGACCGCCTGTCGTCGGAACTGCGAGCCATGCTCGCGTTGTCTCCCGACCCGCAGACGTCGAGAACGCCGATCTTCAAGACCATCGCCACGAACGGCCAGGGGGTGGAGGAGCTGATGGCCGGAGTGGACCTGCGTCGACGGCGCAAGGAAACTGCCGAAGCCCGCAGGGAGAAGGAGCGACGGCGCAGCCGCGAGCGTTTCCTGGAGCTGTTTCGCGAAGGCCTCTACCGACGGGCCCGCGCTGCCTGCCTCGACAACTCCGAGGTGGAGTCGATTGCCGAGGATCTGGCCCGGCGCCGGAGGGACCCCTACAGCGCGGCCGAGGAGGTGCTGGGTCGTGTGCGATTCCCCGCCCCGCGGCGCAAATCCGTTTCCCATGGAAAGCGGCGATGATCGGGCGGCTGGACCACGTGGCCGTGGCGGTACGCAAGGCTGATGAGAAGCTGCCGCTTTACCGGGATCTGCTGGGACTGCCCGTGGCGAAGACCGAGGAGGTTCCGGGAGAGAGAGTGCGGGTCACGATTCTCGGGGAGGGAGCGGGACGGGTGGAGCTGCTGGAGCCCACCGACGAGGATTCTCCCGTGGGCAGATTCTTGCGGGAGCGGGGCGAAGGGATTCACCATCTCTGCTTCCTGGTGGACTCGCTGGAGCCGACCTGCGATCGACTGGGGGCGGCGGGCTACCGTGTCGTGGGCGGGATCCGCGCCGGTTCCGAAGGCACGCGCATCGCCTTCCTGCATCCCAAGGACACCGGCGGGGTTCTGATCGAGCTGCGCGAAACGAGGGGGCTGGAGCCATGAACAAGGTCATTGCCTCGGCTCGGGAGGCGGTCGCGGCGATTCCCGAGGGATCCACGATCCTGATGGGAGGCTTCGGATTGTGCGGCATTCCCGAGAACCTCATCGCGGCCCTGAAGGAACGGGGAACCGGCAATCTCACGGTCGCGAGCAACAATGCGGGGGTCGACGATTTCGGCATCGGAATCCTCCTGCAATCCCGCCAGGTGAAAAAGATGATCTCCACCTACGTGGGGGAGAACGATACGTTCGAGCGCCTGTGCCTTTCGGGGGAGCTCGAAGTGGAGCTGGTGCCGCAGGGGACCTTCGCGGAGCGCCTGCGGGCCGCCGGGGCGGGGATTCCCGCCTTTTTCACGCCGACGGGTGTCGGCACGCTGGTGGCGGAGGGAAAAGAGGTCCGGTCGTTCGGCGGGCGCAGCTACCTGATGGAGCAGGCGCTGCACGGGGATTACGCCTTCGTGAAGGCGTGGAAAGGTGACCCGCAGGGGAACCTGATTTACCGGAAGACCGCCAGAAACTTCAATCCCCTCATGGCGGCGGCCGCGCGTTTCACCATCGCCGAGGTGGAGCATCTGGTGCAGGTCGGCGATCTGGATCCCGACGCGGTGGTCACGCCGGGCATCTACGTGGACGCCATTTTCCAGGGCTCGAACTATGAAAAGCGTATCGAGCAGAGAACGCATCGTCCGAAGAGCGGCCCTCGAGCTTAGGGACGGCTTCTACGTCAACCTGGGGATCGGAATGCCGACCCTGGTGGCGAACTACATCCCGCCGGGGATGACCGTCGTTCTGCAGTCGGAGAACGGTCTGCTGGGGATCGGACCCTTTCCGTGGGAGGGGGAGGAGGACCCGGACCTGATCAACGCCGGCAAGCAGACGATTACCGAGACTCCCGGGGCGGCCTATTTCAACTCCGCCGACTCGTTTGCCATGATTCGGGGCGGGCACGTGGACCTCACCGTCCTGGGAGGAATGGAAGTGGACGAAACCGGGAGCCTCGCCAACTGGATGGTGCCCGGGAAGATGGTGAAGGGGATGGGCGGCGCGATGGATCTGGTGGCCGGCGCACGGCGGGTGGTGGTGATGATGACCCATACCACCAAGGAGGGAGAGCCGAAGATCCTCAAAGAGTGTCGGCTTCCCCTGACCGGCGTCAAGGTGGTGCATCGGATCATCACCGACATGGCCGTGGTGGACGTGACCCCCGCCGGCCTGGTCCTCTCGGAGATCGCCCCGGAGCTCGGCGTGGATCAGGTGCGCAGGTCCACCGAGGCGGAGCTTCGGGTGGACGAGAAAACTCTCAAAACGATGCCCTTCTGAGGACAGGACGATGTTCAAGGTGGACCGCATACGCCCCGACGCCGTGGTCATCGTTTACCTGAAGGATCCCAAAGAGCGCTTCTGGGGCGTGATGCGCTCGCTCGACGCCACCGGCACTTCGGTGCTGGGAGTGGATCTCATGGCTTTCGACGACTGGCTGAGGTCCCTGGACGATTCGACCGGAGCCCGGATCACTCCGTCGCTGGTTTTCTTTCCTCTGCAGCGTGTTGATAAGATTCTCCTGGATATGCCCGCGGGAGACATTCCGTCCCTGTGGGAGCGCTTCGAGGGGAAATCGGGTCAAAGCCTGCACGCCTACCTGGGGCTGGACGAGAAAGGCTAGTGGGTGCCATGGAAGTGCTCTGTCCATCTTGCCATTCGAAAATGGAAGCCGCGACCGACCCCCGCGGAGGTGGTCGCCGGCACTACACCTGTCCCCGCTGCGACGGAGAGTATGTGCTGCCGACCCGCAAGCCTCCCGAGCCGGCCGGTACCGCTCCGGAGGAGGCGCCTCCTGACGCTCCTCCCGTAGGGGATGTGACGCTGCCGGGGGTGAGCCTTGGAGGGATCCCGGGGGTCGAATGGAAGGTTCCGGAGGAGCTGCGGTTCGCGCTCAAGGTCCTGGAGGGGACGGAACCGGGGAAGGTGTTCGAGGTGACCCGCAGCCGGGTGACCGTGGGCCGGGAGGAGGGGGAGATCCTGCTGGGCGATCCCCTGGTATCGCGCAAGCACGCGGCTTTCGAAGTGTACGGCTCGCATCATATCGTGCTGAAGGATCTGGCCAGCACCAACGGGACCTACCTGAACGATCGGCTGATCGCCTATTCCAAGCTCAACCACGGCGACCGCATCCGCATGGGCTCGACGCTGCTCGAAGCGGTCATCGAGATCGCGGGATGAATCAGGAAGCCGCGCCGACCGGATCGGTTCTTTTCAGGGAGTAGATCTCCACGCGGTTCTTCCCCTCGCGCTTGGCGCGGTACAGCGCCTGGTCGGCGCGTTTCACCAGGTCCTCCACGTTCCCATCGAAGTCGGTGGGGTAGGTCGCGATTCCCACGCTGGCGGTGGCGCGGATTCCGACGAGACTCGCCGAGAGCGCTTCGATCCCCTTGCGGATTCTCTCCGCCGTGGCTCGCGCCGCCTCCACCTCCGTCTGAGGGAGCAGCACGCAGAACTCGTCTCCTCCCCAGCGGCAGGCGATATCGGATCCTCGCAAGCTCTGGCGAATTGCCTCGGCGCTCTGCCGCAGAAAGCGGTCGCCGATATTGTGGCCGTGCCGGTCATTGATCTCCTTGAAGGTGTCCAGGTCCAGCATCAGCACCCCGAAGGGGGTCCGGTAGCGCTGCGAGCGTGTCCTTTCGTCCGCCAGGCGCTGCATGAAATGGTGGCGCAGGTACAATCCGGTGAGCTGATCCACGGTGGCCAGCTGGTAGTGGCGCGCATTTTCGATGGCGACCGCGGCCTGTTGCGCGATGGTGGTCAGCACCGAGAGCCGATCGATGTCGAATTTCCCCACGGTGGGCTCCACCATCCCCATGACTCCGGTTCCCTTGTTCTCGACCATCAGGGGCACCAGGAGAACGGAGCGGATGGTGGAGTCGTGAATGGTGGGGGCGAAGGGAAGGTTGCGTCCTTCTTCCAGCAAATCGTGAATCATCAGTGGACGAAGCGTTTTCAGGGTCCAGTCGACGAAGCCGGGACCCACGGGCAGACGATCCTCAATCTGCAGCTGGTCGCCGCGATGCACGAAGCGCGAGATGACTTCCCGTTTCTCGGGATCCGCCATGGCGATGAAAAAAGTCCCCACGGGGAAGACCTGCCGGCAGTGCCGCGCCACGACGGCGCATACCATCGCCGGATCCAGGCTGGAGCTCACCTCCTTGCCGATTGAATTGAGCGCCGCCAGCTCCGCGGTGCGATCGCTGAGGCTTTGGTTCACCCGGCGGACCCCTTCTTCCACCCGGTTCAAGTGATGGAACAGGTAGCTGACGAGCAGCAGAGAAACCCCCAGGCAGAGAAATGGGGCCAGTCCCGAATCGACGTACAGGGAGATCAGGGCCAGCACCAAGGGGATGGTGAACACCTCCATGGGGGAGATGTAGAGCAGATGATGCCGGGCGAAGTCGCGAGCGGAGCCTCCCCGCAGGCGAATGGCCATGGAGAGCAGCGCGAGATTGAGCAGATTCAAGCTCAGGAACATGCCCATGACGCCGAGCGTGTTCTGCCAGGTGAGCCGGGTGAAATCCCAGGCCCCTCCCAGCAGAGAGACCACCCGATCGCCCAAGATCAGGGTGATGAAAAGAACCCCGGCATTCAGGCAGCTCAGCGCCAGTGACGGACGGGCCCCCATCGATTCCCCGTGCCGCACCAGCACACCCAGGAAGGCGGCGCCCACGCCGACCATGTAGGGGAGCGGCTGCGGCAGCACCGCCAGCGCGGCGATGATGAAGACGTAGTCCATGGACATGCGCGCGCGGGGAAGGATGGAAAAGGGGAATCGCCAGGCCATCCCGATGAACAAAGCGAAACAGGCCACCGGCTGCAGGTGAGTGCTCAGGAGATCCCCGGTCTCGCGCAGGGCCACCGCGGCCAGCAGCAATCCACCGAGCGCCAGAGCCAGCGCGTACGCGGTGAAAGCGGGTCGCTCGGTAGAGCCCTTTTCGTTCATCCGGCAATCTCCTGACACGGGTGCATTGCCGGAGAATATAAGGACGACCCCGGAAGCCGGCAAGGTGCGGGAGGGTGGCAATTTTGCTGTGTCCAGTTTCTACACAGCGTTCTGGCGTTGACAGTGCCAAAAACCGTTGGATAAGATGCTCAAGTGCCCGGCCGCGACACTCGGTCGCGGCCGGGCGAAGAGGGTTTTCTTGGCGAGACTTTCCCATAGCACCACCCGCCTCCACGTTCCCCTGAGTCGAGATTTCTCCTTCGCGCTCCTCGATTCGGTGCGCTTCCATCTGAAGCTCTACGGCATGGCGCGCCCGGTGGCATCCTACAGCGTGGGGATGCTGAGGAGGGTGATCGAAGGAACCTGCCCGCGCAACGGGACCCGGAGCGGCGGCGCCCAACTCGTCATCCGGGGCTCCTCGAGCAGCTTCGTCATGACGCTCCATCTCCCTGCCGGACTCATCGCCCGAGCACGCCTGCAGGCCTTACTGCCCTCCCGCCCTCCGCCGAGCGTCCAGGTCACGCTCAAAGCAGGCAAGCGGGGCCCCGTGCTGACCCTGGCAGTTTCCCTCGAGGAACGCGTTTGAGCCACGACTCAGGAGGAGGCATATGCCTGGTCCTGGGTGCCGGGGGCTTTCGCGGCTTGGCCCACGTCGGAGTCCTGCGGGGTCTGCAGCGGCTGCAGATTGCCGTGCAATCGGTCATCGGCGTTTCCATGGGGGGACTGGTGGCCTCCTTTCACGCGGGGCTGGGCTACAGCCCGGAGGAGCTGGAGCGCCGCTTTGCGCGCTTGAGCACGACGGCCATCTTCGGCCTGGGATGGTCCCTGTATCGCGGCGGCAAGCCGCTCGCCGAGGACTCGACGGTCGTCGGTGCGCTTCGCGGCATTCTGGAAGAGCTGCGGCGGCTCGACCTGGAAAGCCTGCACTTCGGCATTCGCAGTCTCGGATTGCTGGCCCTGGATCTTTCCAGCGGCAGGGAAGTGTTCACAGCCTCGGGTCAGGCCTCCCCCGTCTCCCCGGCGGCGGTGGCCCTGGGCGGCGCCTCGATTCCCGTGCTGTTTCCCTGGGTGCGACAGGAACATACAGGCGGGGTAGTCCGCCTGGTGGACGGGGGATTGAGCCACTCTCTGCCGGTGGAGCGGGCCCTGGCGCCCCCCTTCAGCGCGGCGAAAATCGTCGTGGTCGACCTGCAGGTCCGCCGCGGTTTTCGGGAGCATGATCCGGAACGATGGCCGCGGCTGGAGCGCCAGCACCCGGGAAGAATTGTCAGGCTCCAGCCGCGAGTCGACGGCGCGGGCACTGTTTTCTTCCGCTCACGCTGTGCCCCCGATCTGGTGCGCTGGGGCGAGGAAGCGGTGCTGGAGCGCCGCCAGGCTTTGTGCTAGGCTTTGCGCCGTTTTCACCGCAGCGAAACACTCGAGGACCGGCGTGGAGCAAGCGAAAATCGGGGTCATTGGCGGAAGCGGCCTGTACCAGATGCCGGAGCTGGAAGAGTCTCATCCAGTGAACGTCGATACCCCTTTCGGAACCCCATCGGATGCGTTCCGGGTGGGAAAACTGCGCGGTGTGAGCGTGGCATTCCTGGCACGCCACGCAGAGGGGCATCGCCTCCTTCCGGGTGAAATCAACTACCGGGCCAACCTCTACGCCTTCAAGCGCCTCGGGGTGGAGCGCCTCCTGTCGGTGTCCGCCGTCGGCAGCCTGCGCGAGGAGATCGCCCCCCTGGACGTGGTAGTGCCGGATCAATTCATCGATCGGACGCGCGGCCGGGTGTCGACCTTTTTCGGCGACGGGGTGGTGGCGCACATCGCCTTCGCCGATCCGATCTGTGCGGACCTGGCGGGCACCCTCTCCCGGTCGGCGCGCCAGACCGGAGTGAGAGTTCACGAGGGGGGAGCGTACCTCTGCATGGAAGGCCCGGCTTTTTCCACGCGGGCCGAATCGCACCTGTACCGCAGCTGGGGAGCGGCGGTCATCGGGATGACCAACCTGCAGGAAGCCAAGCTCGCCAGGGAAGCAGAGATCTGCTATGCCACCCTGGCGATGGCCACCGACTACGACTGCTGGCACGAGGAGGAGGAGCCAGTGACCGTGGAAGTGGTGGTCGGAAGGCTCCACCAGAATG
>Ga0137425_1000115_pt1 | contig 27112 bp, 24 predicted proteins | sample EasRivERMZT640_2_FD_102318 | JGI IMG/M metagenome (GOLD analysis project Ga0137425, IMG submission 102318) | Soil microbial communities from meander-bound floodplain in the East River, Colorado, USA - East River MetaG ERMZT640_2 | ecosystem: Environmental > Terrestrial > Soil > Floodplain ...
CCGCCTCGCGGGATGGCGCCTGCTCGGGATCGTGCTGCTGGCCGTGGATTGCCGTAGCCGGCCGGCTGAGGCGGAGCTCACCTCGCCGACGGATCGCACCCCTCAGGTTCAGCGCATGCTGTCCGCCGCCGCCGATGCGTACCAGCGGGGCAATCTCCAGCTCACCCGGCAGCTCCTGGTGGAGGCCAGCGCCGCCGCCCGCGATGACCCCGACATCGCCCTGGATCTGGGAGACACACTGAATCGAATGCAGCAGATGGAGTCGGCCAGGCAGCGTTACGCCGAGTTCCTGTCGCGACACCCCTCCGCCACGCAGGTGCGCCTGGCGCTGGGCCTGACCCTCATGGGCCTGGGACGCTGGGAGGACTCGGCGGATCAGTTCCGCCGTGTGACCCGAGAGCTTCCCGACGATCGAAACGCACGCTTCAACCTGGGCATGGTCCTCTCGAGGCTCGGCCACACTTCCCAGGCGATCACGGAGTTGCGACTCGCAGCGCAGCACCCACCACCCGATCCTGCCGTGCTTACCGAGCTGGGAATCACCCTGATGCGCGCGCGAGAGACCGCCGAGGCCGAAGAGACTCTGCAGAAGGCTCTGGTGCTGGATCCCGACAACGTTCCCGCCTTGTTCAATCTGGCGCAATGCTACTCGAGGCTGGGTCGGCGCGACGAAGCGCGAGAGGTGCTGGAGCGCTTCTCACGCGCCTCCGGAACCCGGGAGCGATACCTCGATGAAAAGCGCCTGTTTCGCGCGGCGCAATCGCGCTCCGACTCTCTCGCCCGGGAGGGCCAGGACGCTCTGGCTCTGGAGGCGTTGCTGGCCTACCGCGAGTCGCTGGCGGAATTCCCGCTATTCCAGCAGGAGCTGGGAGTGGCCTACCTCCGGGCGGGACTCCGCCAGGAAGCGATCGCCGCCTTCGAGCGGGCCGTCGCCCAGGACGGCTCCCTGATCGAAGCCCAGGCTCAGCTGGCTGCCCTCTACCAACAGGCGGGCGAGAGCGACAAGGCGATGCGGGCCCGTCAGGCCGCGGCACGCCCCAGCTCCCAGGGTCCCCTTCCTACGGACCCACCGTGACGCGCCCGCTGCGAGTCCCGACTCTGCTCGTTCTCCTGGCGCTGCCGGGCTGTGCCGCTCCCGGCCCCCCCGGCGTGGCGGCCAAGGCCGTGACCCCGCGATTCACGGAGGTGACCAAGCTGGCGGGAGTGGAATTCCTGCATCGCACCGGCGCAGCCGGGACGAAGTATCTGATCGAGACCATGGGCTCGGGTGTCTGCGCCTTCGACTATGACGGCGACGGATGGAGCGATCTTTATTTCGTGCAGTCCGCTCCCCTGCCCGATGCGCCCGATGACCCGCTGCTGCACGCCGCTCTGTATCGCAATCTGGGAAATGGCAAGTTCTTGGAAACGACCGGGCCGGCCGGCGTGGGAAACGCGGGCCGCTACGGAATGGGGTGCGTCGCGGCGGACGTGGACAACGATGAGGATCAAGATCTCTACGTCACCAATTTCGGGCCCAACACCCTGTACCGCAACAACGGCGACGGCACCTTCACCGATGTGAGCCGGCGGTCGGGCGTGGACGATCCGCTGTGGGGGACCGCGGCGGCTTTTGCCGATTACGACTCCGATTCGGACGTGGATCTCTTCGTGGGCAACTACATGGATTTCACCCTGGCGAAGCACAAGCGCTGCGGCGACGTCGCCCGAAAGCTGATTTCCTATTGCCACCCGGATGCCTACGAAAGCGTCCCCAACGTGCTCTACCGCAACAACGGGGATGGCACCTTCACCAACGTGACCCGTGAGGCGGGACTGTGGAACCTGGAGGGAAAGACGCTGGGGGCCTTGTGGACCGACTATGACCTGGACGGCGACGTGGACCTGTTCGTGGCCAACGATTCCGTCCGGAACTTCCTGTATCGCAACAATGCGAACGGCACGTTCACCGAGGTGACGCTCGAGTCGGGGACCGGCTACAGCGAGGAGGGACGTCCCGAGGCGGGCATGGGCGTGGACGCAGCGGACGTGGATGGCAACGGGCTGATGGACCTGTTCGTCACCCACCTGAGCAACGAGGTGAACGAGCTCTACCTTAACAACGGAGACGGCACATTCACCAATGGGACGAACGTCGCGGGGCTGGGTGCGCCCAGCCTGCTCTACGTGGGTTGGGGCACCGCCTTCTTCGACGCCGACAACGACGCCGACCCCGATCTCTACGTCACCAACGGGCACGTCATGGACGACATCGAGGCCTACAGCGATTTCATCTCTTACCGGGAGCGCGACTTCCTGTTCGTCAACAATGGCACCGGACGGTTCGTCGAGCGCGGGCTCGTGGCGGGGGATTTCTTCGGCGAGGCGGACGTGGGACGGGGGATGACCGTGCTGGACTTCGATGCGGACGGCAGGCGCGACGTGGCCCTCACCCGCAACGGAGGCCGAGCCCGGCTGCTGCGCAACGAGACCCCTTCATCCAACCACTGGATCGCCCTGCGCCTGCGCGGCCGGCAGAGCAACCGCGACGGAATCGGCGCCTGGATCCGACTCACCTCGGGTGGCAGGCACCAGGTGGCCGAGCGCCGCAGCGGCTTCTCCTATCTCAGCGACTCGGATGGCACGATCCATTTCGGGCTGGGGGCGAACCCCGGTACGGTGGAAGTGGAAGTTCGTTGGCCTTGCGGACTGAGAGAGACCTTCGCGTCCCTGTTGCCAGATCGAATCATCACCTTGACGGAAGGCTCCGGCTTGGCGCAGGTCAACCGGTAGCGGACGCGTCGGGGAAGGACGCCGAGTGAGCCTCGGGAGCGACGATACGAAGTCGGCCAGTCAGGAGCGGCCTGCCGCCGGGCGCAAACGGGAAAGCGTCGCGGCGATCCGGCCCTCCAGATCCACCAGACGTTGCTTTTCCTCCTCGGTCAGCGAGAGCCTTTTCACGTCCCGGATGACGAACATCGCCTGATCCAGGAGCTCCGCTTCCGATTCCTTCTCAGCGCAGTTCTCGTAGGCTTCGATGAGGTTGAGGTAGGCGCGCGCGGCACGGGGATTGGCATCCACGGCCCGCAGCGAGCTGCGGATAGCTTCCACCAGTGGATCGAAGGCCATGGCCGTTTTCCCGAGAGGGGTGGTGCGCCCGGCAGGACTCGAACCTGCGACCTGCGGCTTCGAAGGCCGACGCTCTATCCAGCTGAGCTACGGGCGCGCGACGTCATTGTAGCGCATGCTTCAGGGCCGGGGTCCTTGCAGGTATCCCAGGGCGCGGAGAATCTCCTTGAGGCGGGGATCGGGCTTCGGCGCGGGCGAATCGGGAGCCAGGTGAAAGCCGGCGCATTGCTGCTTCCATACTTCGAGCAATTCCCTGCGAGAGGCCATCAGATCCGGCCGGCCCCCGGCGAAGTTTTTCACCTCCCAGTCGCCTTCGACCTGGCCCTTGCGGAATAGCTGCACCTGGGGCCTGGCGATTCCCATCGGGAATTCCTGGTAATCGATGTACTTGGAGCTTTCTTCGCCGACCATGCTCATGACCCCGGTGGGAAGCGCTCCGGCGGGTCGGGCATCAGCGAAGGCGGAGCGCTCGACCAGACGGCGGTTCTCGCGCCTCGGCTCCAACGTGCGATCCACCCCCTGCACCCCTTCCGGAATGGGCACGCGCAGCAGCGCCAGAAGTGTAGGCATCAGATCGACGTTGTCGGTCATCTTGCCCACCTGGAAAGGAGCCGGGTGACCCGGACGGGTGATCACCAGGGGAACGAGCACGGCGGGGTCGAAGAGTGAAGCCCCATGTCCGAAGAATCCATGCTCCAGGAATTCCTCGCCCCGGGGCGAGGTGACCACGAAAAGGGAATCCTTCAAGAGGCCGCGCTCCGCGAGCGCGTCGCGCAAGGCGCGAATCTGCCCGTCATTGTAGTAGAGGGCACCGTCGTAAACGCGGCGCGCGGCGAGCGCGAAGCGGGCCGGATCCACCTTCAGCTGCGCGAGATCCCCGCCGGTGGCCGGTGAGAGCGGGCCGGGCCGCAGCGCCATAAGCTTCTTGCGTATCCCGCGGTACCAGGATAGCTCGGAGGCATCGATGAATCGGCTCCCTTCGGGAGCCGGGGCGCCGAATGGCTCCAGGAGATCCGAGGAAATCGCCGTGACGAAGACCGGGGACGCGGAGGTCCGTTTCCCCAGCCACTCCAGGATGCGGCGATTCAGGGTCGCCGATGTCTGCTCCGGGCCGCGCGGCACCGCCGGATAGTAGGGCCCCGGGATCTCCTCCACGTGGTCGAACCCCTGCTCCAGCCCGCTGAGCGATCCCAACAGCGGATGGGTGGTGAAAAGCGCCGTGTCATACCCGGCCTTCTTGAGGGTCTCGGCCAGGGTCGTAGCCGAGGTTGGAAGGCGCTCCCCGGCTTTCTGCAGGCCGTGGGACGGGGCGTACAGTGAGGTGAAGGCCGATGCGACCGAGGGAATCGTCCAGGGCGAGCTGGCGTAGTGACTCGTCAGAGTCAGCCCCGCATCCATCATGTCCGTCAGCGCCGGCGTGGTCATCTCGAGATGGCCGTAGGCGGGGATTTCGACCGCCCGCAGCCCATCGACCAGGTAGAGGAAAAGATGCGGCTGGGTCTGGGCCGGCTCGGGTGGGTTGGCCGGGGAGGATGCCGGCTGGGTTTGCGGGGAGGGGGCCTCGGCCGCTTGGGCCGGACAGTTCCGACTCCAAGCAGCCGCGAGGAGAGATCCCAACAGCATGGCGCGCAACATCCGGGCGCTCATCGCAGCTCCCAAAGCCCCGTGCTGAAATATCGCTCGCCCAGATCCGAGAAGACAGTCACCACCCGAGACCCCGGGTCGCGGCGGGCAATGACCCCGGCGGCGCTCAGGAAAGCGCCGGACGATTGTCCCGCGAAGATTCCGCTGCGCGCCAGGGAGTGGCAGGCGTCGCTCGCCTGCTCGACACTGACCCGGATTCTCTCGTCGATGACGCTCGTGTCCAGGATCTTCGGGACGATATCCTCCGGTCGTTCCAGGGGCTTGAGCCCCTCGATACCCGGAAAGGACTCCGGGACCACGCACACCACGCGGATTCTCGGGTCATGCTCCTTCAGGCGCCTGCCGACGCCGGTGAGGGTTCCTCCCGTGCCAATCCCCGCGACGAAATGTGTCAGCTGCCCTCCGGTCTGCTCCAGAATCTCGGCGGCGGTGCCCTCATAGTGGGATCGCCAGTTGTGCTCGTTGGCGTACTGGTCGGGCATGAAATAGCGCTGCGGCTCGCTGTCGCGAAGCCGGTGCGCCTCCCGCAGCGCGGCGTCGTAGCCTTCCAGTGGATCCGTCTGGACCAGCTCCGCCCCATGCGCCTGGATGCGCTTCTTGCGCTCGGCAGAAGCGTTCCCCGGAACCACCAGGGTCACCGGGTATCCCATCATGGCGCCCATCATGGCGTAGGCGATGCCGGCGTTGCCGCTGGACGAATCCAGAATCGTTCGACCCGGGACCAGATCCTCTGCGAGGACGGCTTCCATCAGCATGCGGGACACAGGCCGATCCTTGATGGAGCCTCCGGGATTCGTCCACTCGGCCTTGGCGAGGATTTCCGAGCGCGGGTCGGAAACCCCCGGCACGGTGACGCGGAACAGCCGTGTCCCGCCGATGAGGGACAGAGCGGGGTATTTCTCCAGGAAGGGGCGGTACCGATCGGAGCGATCGACCCGGGTCATGCCGGTCAGTGCGCGACGGAGGCGGGATTGGCGCAGAACATCTCGTAGTCCACGAACCCCGGGAACCGGACCCCGTCGCCGCAATACCGGCACTTCGGGTCGCGGCGCAACCGGAGCGTCCTGAACTCCGCCTTCAGCGCGTCGTAATGCAGCAGCCGCCCGACGAGAGATTCGCCGGCGCCGAGAATCAGCTTCACCGTCTCCACGGCTTCCAGCAGCCCCACCACTCCCGGCAGGACACCCAGCACTCCGGCATCGGCGCAGGAAGGCGCCAGCTCGGCGGGGGGCGGCTCCGGGTAGAGACAGCGATAGCAGGGCCCCGCGGGAGGGTGGAACACCGTCACCTGTCCCTCGAACCGGTAGACGCTCCCGTGCACGTTGGGCTTCTTGAGGAGGACGCAGGCATCGTTCACCAGATAGCGCGTGGGGAAGTTGTCGCTTCCGTCCACGATGATCTCGTAGTCCTGGAAAATAGACTCCACGTTGGCGCTGGTGAGGCGGGCCTCGATGGGAATGACGTTGATTCCCGGGTTCAAGCCCAGCAGAGTCCGGCGAGCCGATTCGGTCTTGGAAGTGCCCACTCGGTCCATGGTGTGGAGGATTTGTCGCTGCAGATTGCTCTCGTCGACTTTGTCGAAATCCAGCACTCCCAGGGTGCCTACCCCGGCGGCGGCCAGGTAATAGGCGGCGGGGCATCCCAGTCCTCCGGCGCCCACCAGGAGTACCTTGGCCTGGAGCAGCTTGATCTGGCCCGCCTCCGCCACCTCCGGAATCATCAGGTGGCGGGAGTAGCGCCTCCGATCCGCTTCCGACAGACGCCGGGGCACCACCACCGGATTTCCTTCGTCGCGCCACCGGTTGAAACCGCCCGACATGGAGACGACGTTCTTGTACCCCAGTCGCTGCAGTCCCTCGGCCGCCAGCAACGAGCGGTTTCCGGCTGCGCAGTACGCCACAATCGGGGTCGCTCGATCCGGCGCGAGGGCTTCGATGCGCAGCTCCAGAAAGCCTCTCGGGATGTGTGTCGCGCCCGGCAAGTGCCCTTGATCCACCTCGTCCGGCTCACGCACGTCGATGAGGACGAGCGGCTCGCCGCTCTGGGTCCGCGCCTTGACCTCGGTCGTGGTGGCTTCCTTCACCCGCGTCCGAATCTCGCTCATGAGTTCCTTGATGGTGGTGGCCATGAGGGTCTTCCCTTCCTAATCCCGAGTGCCGAGCAGCGCCCTGTCAAAGCCGGGCGCTCCTCCGGCAATCGCGGGCACGATGGACAGAATGTCTCCATCCACGACCGGCGAGTCCAGCCCATTCAGCTGTCGAACATCTTCCTCGTTCAGAAAAAGATTCACGAACCTTCGCAGCTCCCCGCGCTCGTCGCAGATCCGGCTGCTCATGCCGGGGCACTCCCGCTCCAGACTCTCCAGCACTTGCCGCGCCGTGGCGCCCGCAAGCTGCACCGAGTCTCTCCCATGGCTGAGAGGACGAAGCGGAGTGGGAATTCTCACGGTGACGGGCACGAAAATCTCCTCAGGGTCGAAACGGGAGTATCTGAATTTCCTCTTCGGCGAAGACTCCTTGCTTCAGCACCCACGAACGTCGCGACGCAACCCGGCCCGAGGCCACCTCCAGAATCAGGTAGGACCAGCTCTCAGAATCCTGCCAGACCTCCGCGGCACGAAGCCGGTCGGTTTCCGAGGGACGGGAAGGATGATCCGGGTGGGAGTGGTACACGCCAACGACCTCCAGTTGCTGCGCGCGAGCCTCCTGCTCGAGGCGCAGGAAATCGGCCGGATCCAGCTCGTAGCGATCTGCCGCGCGCTCGAGATTCAGGTTGGCGGCAGGCCGGGCCTCCGCAACCCGGCGCATCCCGGTTCCGGCCGTGAATCGCCCCAGCAACAGGCCGCAGGCTTCACGGGGATAGCCGCTTTCCGTGTGATCGTTCATGGCTGTTTCGGCCCCTGGATCCAGAATCAACACCTCTCCCGATCCTCCGCGACGCGGCGTTTTGATTGGGGAGTTGGAACTTCAGGAAGTATAGCACACGCATTTCGGCGGCCAAGGAGGCCCGAAAAGCACGAGGGGCAGGCCAAAGCCCGCCCCTCGTCGGATGAGTCCTGGTGAGCCGTGGAGGACTCGAACCTCCGACCCGCTGATTAAGAGTCAGCTGCTCTACCAACTGAGCTAACGGCCCAGGTCGAGGCAGCGATCCGTGTGGCGATCGCTGACCTGCATGATGGGAAGCGGCGAATTCTATACGCGCGGGAAATTGCCGTCAACAACAACCGGCCGTCCCGGGAAAGGGTTGGGGTGAGTGGAGGGTTTCGAACCCTCAACCCCCTGATCCACAGTCAGGTGCTCTGCCATTGAGCTACACCCACCATACTCGTCGACAAGATCACGATGGCGCGCCTGGAGGGATTCGAACCCCCGGCCTACGGCTTAGAAGGCCGTTGCTCTATCCAACTGAGCTACAGGCGCGTGGGGCCTATTGTAGCCCGACCCGCCCTCGCGTGGAGTCCAACCGTGAACCGGAGCTCCAGGCTTCCACAGGACCGCGCGTCCTGACTCGCTGGAAGTGGCGAGAAGAGCATGAAATCTACCAAAAACCCGCCCGCATCACAATCGGCACCGGCTGCCGAGCCGCCTCAGGCCCGTTCCTTCTCCTCGCGCACCAGATCCGAGGTGGCCTCCTCCCACTCGTCGTAGAGATGCGCCAGCTCGATCTCCAGAGATTTTTTCTCCTCACCCAGGGACCGCGCCAGCCCGGTCTCCTTGTACGTTTCGGAGGTGGCCAGCGCCGCATCGATCTCCTTGAGTCGCGCCTCGCTCGGAACGATTTTCGCCTCGAGGGCGGCGATGCGCTCCTTGTGGATCCGCAAGGCCCGGCTGCGGCGGTTGCGCGATTCGGCCTCGGATCGGCGCGCTTCGCGCCCGGCATGGGAGCGGCTGTCGGACTCGCCCAACGCCGCAGGCGGCGGCGTGGGGTGCCCGGCAAGGGGGCGGGCGCTTGCCGGAGGAGCGGTGTCGGCACGGGGTTCCCCGCCGACGCCCGGCGCGACGTTTTTTCCCGCGCGATGGGGCTTCCCCGACGCCGCCCTGTCGGGTCGCGGCGCGGGTGAATCCTTGGAGCGCCGGGAGTCCGAATCGGCCTCCCGCGCGGCGGCGACGTAATCGTCATACCCTCCCCGGTAGCTGGTCAGTTTTCCACCCTGGAAGCTCACGACGCGCGTGGCCACCTTGTTGATGAAGTAGCGATCGTGGGAAACAAAAAGCAGCGTCCCGGCGAATCCGGCCAGGGCGTCCTCCAGCGCTTCCCGCGTCGGAAGATCCAGGTGGTTGGTGGGCTCGTCCAAGAGCAGAAAATTCCCGGGATCGAGCGTCAGTCGCGCCAGGGCCACGCGGTTCTTCTCCCCGCCACTGAGCACTTCAACCTTCTTGAAGACATCGTCGCCGGAGAATTGAAAGATACCCAGGAGGGAGCGCAGCCTCTGGACGCCCAGATTGGGAGACCAGGCCTGCATCTCCTCCATCACCGTCCGCCCGGGGGTGAGCGTTTCCAGCACATGCTGGGCGAAATAGTGAAGGATCACCTTCTCCCCCAGCTCCACCGTCCCGCCGTCCGCGGGGAGCCGCCCGGCCAGAATCTGCAGTAGGGTGCTCTTGCCGCACCCATTGGGGCCCACCAGAGCCACCCGATCGCCTCGATGAATCTCCAATTCGGCCCCCTGCAGAACCACCTTCGCTCCGAAGGATTTTCGAACCTCCCGCAGCAGGGCGACCCGCTGCGCCGAGCGCGGCACCTGCGGGAAGCTGAAGTTCCAGGAGAGGTCCTCCGCCATCAGCTCCGTGCGCTCCATCTTCTCCAGCATCTTGATGCGGCTCTGCACCTGCCGCGCCTTGGTGGCCTTGTAGCGGAACCGCTCGATGAACCGCTCGATGTCTTCGACCCGGTGGGCCTCCTGGGCGGCCTTCTTGCGAGCGATTTCCCGCGCTTCGTCCTTCGCCTTGCGGAAGCGGTCGTAATTGCCGGCCCAGACGCGGATCTTTCCCCCCTCCACCTCGGCGATGGAGGTGGCCAGCCGGTTCAGGAAAGTCCGATCATGGGACACCACTACCAGCGAGGAGGGAACCTCCGACAGAAAACCCTCCAGCCAGGCGACCGCCTCGAGATCGAGATGATTGGTGGGCTCGTCCAGCAGGAGGTAGTCGGGGCGCCGCAACAGAAGCGATCCCAACGCCGCCCGCATCCGGTAGCCACCGGAGAACTCCCGCAGGGGTCGGGCGTGATCCTCCGGCGCGAACCCGAGGCCGCCCAGAATGACCTTGGCGCGGATTTCGAGGTCGAAGCCGCCCGCCGCTTCGAAGCGGTGTTGCACTTCTCCCGACTGGTGCGTCAGCGATTCCAGCCGCTCCCCGGTTGCGGTAGCCATCTCGTGATGCAGGCGCTCCAGCTCGCGCTCGAGTGTGTAGACCTCGCGAAAAGGCTCCAGCATGGCCTCCAGAAGGGACCCCTCGGGCAGGCGCGCCCCTTCCTGCGGCAGGTACCCGAGGCTGGTTCCGCGGACGATGTCCACGCTCCCCGAGTCGGGCGCCTCGAGGCCGGCAATCAACCTCAGCAGCGTCGTCTTCCCGGCGCCGTTGGGTCCCACCAGGCCGACGCGGCTGGCGGGAGGAATCGACCAGTCGACGCCGGTGAGGACTTCGTGGACGCCGTAGTTTCGCGCGACACGGACGAGGCGAATCATGGGTTCATTTCAGCGGGAAGGTAGACCCGTGGGAAAGAGGAAAAATGGCGCGCCCGAGAGGATTCGAACCTCCGACCCCCAGCTCCGGAGGCTGGTGCTCTATCCAGCTGAGCTACAGGCGCGCATCTTACGAATGGCCGGGAATCAAAGTGAAAATTGGTCGGGGCGAGAGGATTCGAACCTCCGACCCCCTGCTCCCAAAGCAGGTGCGCTACCAGGCTGCGCCACACCCCGCAAGACCACCATCAATTCCAGGAGGCAGGGATTATGTCGCAGCCTCTGGACCCAAGTCAATGTTCGGGAGCTGCTCAATTGACGGGCCCTTTCCCCGATCCCGACACCCAGGTCGCGATCGCCTCCGGATCCAGACCCATGCCTCGAATCCCCTCCGCCCAGGTCTCGTCCGGCTTGAGGGAGAAAAGCAGATCCTTGTCGAGCGGGGCGACCAGCCAGTCGTTTCTGAGTATCTCCTCCACCAGCTGGCCCGGCCCCCAGCCGGCATAGCCCAGGAAAAGCCGGAACGAGGGGGGAGGATCCTGGGCAACGCGTGCCAGGCTCGTGGAATCCCTGCTCAGCCGCACTCCCAGGAACTCCGGCGGCGGCTTCTCCTCTCCTTCTCCCAGGGGAATGGACGCCTCTTCCGAGTCGAACAGGACCGTGCCCAGGTGGGTTTGCACCGGTCCGCCGAAATACACCCGCGCCTCCCCGCTCCCCTTCCAGGGAATTCCCATCCCCTTGAGCACCTCGGCCACCCGGCTGTCGGTGGAGCGATTCACGATGAACCCCCCACTCCCCTGATCTTCGTGGCTCACGAGCAGCACGACGCTCTTGTGAAAAAAAGGATCCGCCACCTGGGGCGTCGCCAGGAGAAACACAGGGGGTGCGAGCTGTGCGTGCTGGTTCTTCATCGGAAAGCATCCTAGCTCAAAATGGGGCCCAAAGCGCTTCCTGAATGAGGCGCCATTGACAGGGCGATTCCCGCCTTCCTAGAATGCCTGCTCCATTCCTCAGCAAATTGGCAAATCCATGGGAGGAGCCCTTTGAAGATAGGCCTGCTGGGATTTCCCAAGGTCGGGAAGACCAGCCTGTTCAACATACTCACCGGCTCTCACCTGGAGGTGGAAAAATTCTCCACCGGCAAGGTGGAGCCGCACTTGGGGGTGGCGAAAGTACCTGATCCCCGTTTGGATGCGCTGGCCGCGATGTTCAAGCCGCGCAAGCTCACCCCCGCTCAGGTCGACTATCTGGACATCCAGGGTCTGGCCAAAGGAGAAGCCAAGGACCCGCTTTTCCTGCGCGATATGCGCAACGTGGACGCCATCGCCCACGTGGTCCGGGCTTTCGCCGATGAGGAGATTCCCCATCCCGAGGGAAGCATCGACCCGAAGCGGGATCTGGAAACGATGGAAACCGAGTTTCTCCTCTCGGATCTGGAAGTCGCTTCGCGCAGGGTGGAAAAGCTCCGCCTGAGCATCAGGAAGGTGAAGAATCCCGAAGATGAGAAGGAGCTGCCGGTTCTGACACGCTGCCTGGAGGCGCTGGAGCGGGAAACTCCCATCCGTGCGCTGGAATTCTCGACCGACGAGGAAAAGCGTATCCGGGGATTCGCCTTTCTCACCGCCAAACCGCTCCTGGGCGTGGTCAATATGGGTGAGGAGGATGCGGCTCGTATTGGCTCATTCCAACCCCACTTCGCTCTCGAGGCGTTTGCCGGCAGGCCCAAGGTCGTGTTGTGTGCCGTCTCGGCGAAAATCGAGATGGAGATTGCCCGGCTGACCCCGGAGGACGCACAGGCCTTCATGCAGGACCTTGGACTGTCGGAGCCCTGTTTGGATCGCATCTTGCGCGCCTCACACCAGCTGCTGGGATTGTCGGTCTTTTTTACCGCTGGAGAAGACGAGGTCAAGGCCTGGTCCGTCCCCCGGAGCTGCCCGGCCCAACGGGCCGCGGGGGCGATTCATTCGGACATCGAGCGGGGTTTTATTCGGGCCGAAGTGGTGGCCTACGAAAAGCTGATGGAAGCCGGCTCCCTGTCGGCCGCCCGAGATCGCGGCTGGTTCAGACAGGAAGGCAAGGAATACCGCGTGGCGGACGGCGACGTGATCAATTTCAAGTTCAACGTGTAGGCTCCCGCGCCAGGGCAGCGACGGCCAGAGCCAGGTCCTCTTCCTGCCATTCCAGCACCGTCCGGAGATCCAGGACCAGTCGATCCTCCTGAATACGGCCCACGACCGGAGGGGTTCCCGAGCGCAGCATGCTCTCCAGAGCGGCGGTCGACCTCCCGGGGCACGAAACGGCCAGTAGCCTGGTCGGGATTTCATCCGTTGGAGCGGCTCCGCCTCCCACCAGCGACGCGCCTGGCAATATCTCGGTCTGGATGGTGTCGCCGCCAAGCTCCTGAATTCTGGCGGCGCAGCGCCGCGTCCTCTCCTCGACCAATGCCGCCGACTGCTCCATCATGCGCAGGACCGGCAGCTCCTCCACCGCCCGCCCGCGCACGTAAGTTTCCAGCGTCGCCTCCAGCGCGGCATAGGTGAGCTTGTCGACTCTCAGCGCCCGGCTGAGAGGGTTCTTGCGGATTTTCTCGATCAGATCCCCGCGGCCCACCAGAATGCCGGATTGAGGCCCTCCGAGGAGCTTGTCGCCGCTGAACGTCACCAGATCCGCTCCCTGTGCCAGCAACGCGGCCACCGGTGGCTCATCTCCGATGCCACAGTGCGAGAGATCCAGCAGATTGCCGCTGCCTTGATCGACCATGACCGGGAGATTCCGGCGCCTGCCGAGCTCCGCAAGCTCAGGCAGCGATACCTGCGTGGTGAAGCCAACGATTCGATAATTGCTGGTGTGAACTTTGAGCAGTAGCGCAGTGCTGGGTCCAATCGCAGCTTCATAGTCGGCCAGCCGGGTCCGATTGGTGGTGCCCACCTCCTTCAGGACCGCCTGACCCTTGCGCATGACGTCGGGGATGCGGAAGCTTCCCCCGATCTCCACCAGCTCCCCGCGCGAAACGATAACCTCCCGCCCTTCGGCCAGGGTGTTGAGGGCCAATAGGACCGCGGCGGCGTTGTTGTTGACCACGTGGGCGGCCCACCCGGGAAATAACTTGCCGAGCAGGCGTTGGGCGTGGATGCTTCGGGATCCGCGAGACCCCTCTTCGAGGTCGTACTCCAAGGTGGTGTAACACGACGCCACCTCCGCCATCCGGCCGATCGCCGCAGGCACCAGGGGGGATCGTCCCAGGTTCGTATGCACCAGCACACCGGTGGCGTTGATGACGGGGCGAAGGGAGGATTCCAGCTCGTCACGAAGCCTGCCGGCGAGCCGCGCCGGCAGATCCGCGGTCCAGCTCACGACGACCGCACTTTCCGCGCCCGCCTGCATCAGATCCTTCCTCAATTCATCCACCATGGCCCTGAGCGCCTGCGCAACCTTTTCTCGACCGAAGGAGGACTGTAAGGCCTCGACTTCCGGCATTCGCAACAAGGTATCCATCTTCGGTAGAGCTTGAAGAATCGATTGCAACGTGGGGGAGCTCATCGCCCTCCTCGGACTGCCATAACTTCATGCCTCTCAGCGAAATACAGGAGGAAAGTGGTCTCGATTGAACCCCGGGTGCGGGGAACCTATATTCTTCCCGGCTGGCGCGGCATCTCCTTGCTCCGAAGGAGCATAGCATCCACGGGAATCTACCGCCATGGGCCTTGACGAAGAGATCGCACTCCTGGAAAAGCGCATCCGACAGCTCCGCATCCAATTCGACCTTTTTTTCTCGGGCGCTCTTCCCAAGCCGCCGCTCGAAATCCGGGATGAGCTCGACAAGCGGGTGAAGCGATTGGGCGCCACCCGGGACATGAAGCTGGCGCAGCGATTCCTGTACAACTCCCTGCTGAACCGTTGGAAAATTTTCGGGGAGCTTTGGAACAAGAGGCTGCAGGCGCGTGAAGAAGGAGCCCGCACCCCAGCTCTGGCCCGCCGCCGAAAGACTGAGCCGGCACCCGTGCCTGCGAAGCCTGCTGCTCCTCCTGCCGCCAGACCGTCCGCAGTGGAACGCCGCCTCCTGGCCCGCACCTCCATTCGGGACGCCACCGACTCGCAGGAAGAACTCCAGGCGTTCTATCGCTCCTTTCTCGCGGCGCGCCAGGAGAACGGCGAGGGGAAGGCCCCCAGCTTTGAAAAATTCCGCACGGAAATCCAGCGCCACATGGCAGCCATTCGGGAGAAGGCTTCTTGTGAGAAGGTGGACTTTCGCCTATACTTGGAAAACAAGAGGATAGCCTTGAAAGCGAAGCCCTTGAAGGATGAGGAGAACGGTTCTTGAGACGCCCATCGCGCTTGGTTTCCCCAATGTTCCTCGCGCTTCTCCTCGGAAGCGCCGCTCCGGTCATCCCTCAAGAGGCAGACACTGCGCCCCCGGTCATGGATGCCATGCAGGAATATCCGCTCATCCATGTCTCGAAGGAGCACATTGCCGATGTGGGCTACTGGCAGGATACCCTCCTGTCGGCTCCGGACGACATCACTCTGCGGCTCGCGCTCGGCAACGCCTACGCCCTGAACCGGAGATTCAACGAGGCGGCTCAAGAATATCGAAAGGTCCTGCGCACCTATCCGGAATATAAAGCAGCCTGGAACAACCTGGGATCGGCCTACCGGGCCCAGGGAAAGCTGAACGACGCCTTGGGAGCCTACAAGAAGGCGGTCGCTCAGGATCCGCGTTACGGTCTCGCTTACTACAATATCGGAGCCGTTTACGATCACATGGGGTACTACGACAAGGCGCTGAAGAACTACAGCCTGGCCATTCGGTACGATCCGACCTTGACGGACAGCAAGAAGAACCCCCAGGTGGTGACCAACAAACGCCTCTATGCCGTCCTTCTGCAAAACTATGTGGAGTCCGCCGGCAGCTTGGCGTTGCCCCTCGAGCCGGCCTATCCGGAGAATCCGAACGAGTGAGGGGTGGGCCGGCATCGGCCGGCCTTCGAGCTTTCGGCCAACACTTTCTAACCCAGCCCAGGACCTGCTCATGCGCTTCGTGCTCGCGGCCAGCGCGTTGCTGCTCATCGGCTTCAGCTCTTCTCCTGCCATAGCCTGGACGGATGCCACGCGTCGGAGAATGGTGGACGACGCGATTAGGATGACCCCCCCGGCGCTGGCGACGGTGTTGGAGCGGTATCGCTCCGATCTGCTCCTCGGAATGACAGATCCGCTCAAAGGCGAATCTGGCGAGGAGCATCGGCAGCACGCCGCGGGGACCTATGGTACCGCCGCGGATCGTATCGCGCTGCACTCGAAGCAGGCCGTGACCATCATCGGGCAACCTCACCGCCTGCGCCTGGCGGTGTACGCCCTGGGAACGGCCGCGCATTACATGGCCGATGTCGATTTTCCGCTCAACTGCCCGCCCGGCCCCGTGGGGGATCCGGTCTTCTACTCCAACTACGTGAAATATACGGAAAAGATGATGCCGTATTATCTCGTCGTGCTGGACCGGAAGCCCTCCCCTGATCTCGCCAAGAACCGCTTGGAGGCCTTCGGCAAGAATGCGGCGCTGCGCTCGTCCCAGTTCGTGTCTCCCATTCAGGCTGCGTACACACCCGATGGAAAACCACGCTCCCCAGCGCATTTCGACGAGAAGTCGGTTCCATTCGGCGTGGCTTCGCTGAGCTACTCCCAGGCCGTGAACGACATTGCCCGGCTGTGGGCGCACCTGTGGCGCAGCGCCGGAGGCGATTTGGGAGGCCAGCCCAACCTCCCGGGAACTCCCGCAGGAAATTCGACCCGCTCGAAAGGAGCCAAGGGGAAAAAATGACTGGACCACCCCGGAGGCGGCTGGCGCTGCTGAGCGTTCACGACAAGACGGGAATCGTGGGTTTCGCCCGCGACCTCGCCGATCGCGGGTTCACCCTCCTGTCCACCGGTGGAACCGCCCGGGCGCTGGTGGAAGCCGGCCTGAGCGTGGTGGAGGTCTCGCAGCACACCGGTTTTCCGGAGATGCTCGACGGCCGCGTCAAGACGCTGCATCCGAAAATCCACGGAGGGCTGCTGGCCCGCCGCGATCTCGCCGAGCACATGACCGCGCTGCGGGAGATGGGGATCGAGCCCATCGATCTGGTGGTCATCAATCTCTATCCCTTCGAGGCCACCGTGGGGCGTCCAGGCGCCTCCAGGGAGGAGATCATCGAAATGATCGACATCGGAGGCCCCTCCATGATTCGCTCTGCGGCCAAGAACCACCAGGCCGTGACGGTGATCGTGGACCCGCGTGACTACCCGCGGATCTCGAGGGCCCTGGAAGAGACTGGGACAGTCCAGCCCGAGCTTCGTCTCGAGCTGGCCACCAAGGCCTTTGCCAGGACCTCCGCCTACGACCAGGCGATCCACCGCTACCTTGCATCCGGCTCCGAACCCGAGAGTTTTCCCCGCTCCCTCGAGCTGAGCTTTGAAAAGCTGTTCGACCTGCGCTACGGCGAAAACCCGCACCAGGCCGCGGCGTTTTACCGCGAGCCCGGGGCTCCACTCGGATCGCTCGCGCGTTGTGAGCCAATCCACGGGAAGGAGCTGTCGTTCAACAACCTGCTGGATCTGGATTCCGCCTGGCGCCTGGTGAGCGAGTTCGACCCGCCGGCGGCCGCCGTGATCAAGCACAACAACCCCAGCGGCGTGGCGATCGCCACCTCGGCAGCGGAAGCCTTCGCCCGGGCCCGCGACACCGATCCCTCCTCGGCGTTCGGCGGAGTGGTCGCGTTCAACCGAGCTCTGGATGCCGAAACCGCTCTTGAGATCGGCTCCTTGTTTCTGGAAGCCATCATTGCCCCCACGTTCGAAGAGGAGGCTCTTGTCCTCCTCAGAAAGAAGACCAATCTACGACTTCTGAGAGCGGGCGAGGGGAAGGCACAAGTGTCCGGACTGGATCTGCGGCGCGTAAGCGGGGGCATGCTTGCGCAGACTTGGGACTTGAGCACGACACCCCCCTCGAAGGGCAAAGTGGTGACCCGGCGAGCCCCGACCTCTGCAGAGATGGAGGACCTGGACTTTGCCTGGAGGGTGTCCAAGCATGTGAAGTCGAATGCGATCGTTTACGCTTCCGGCGGCCGGACGCTGGGGATTGGGGCAGGGCAGATGAGCCGGGTCGATTCAGCCCGGCTGGGAGCCCAGAAATCTCTCACCCCGCTCAGCGGCTCGGTGCTGGCCTCGGACGCATTTTTCCCCTTCCGCGACGGGATCGATGCCGCGGCCCAGGCGGGCGTGGTGGCGGTCGTCCAGCCGGGAGGATCCATTCGAGATTCGGAAATAATCGCCGCGGCAGACGAGCACTCCGTGGCGATGGTCTTCACGGGCGAGCGCCACTTCCGTCACTGAAAACGAGAAGGAAGCCATGGTCAATCACACCAAGAGCACTGGGGAAGACCTCAATCTCTGGAACATCGTGGGCCGCGAGTTCGACAAGGCAACGGCCAATCTGGGAGTGCCAGAAGGACTGCTGCAGCAAATCAAGGCCTGCAATGCCGTCTACTACGTGCAGTTTCCCGTGCGCATCGGCGATCGGTACGAGATTTTTCAGGGGTGGCGTGCCGAGCACTCGCAGCACCGGAAGCCCACCAAAGGGGGAATCCGTTACAGCGAGGCGGTCACCCAGGACGAGGTGATGGCCCTGGCGGCGCTGATGACCTACAAGTGCGCCATCGTGGACGTTCCCTTCGGCGGCTCGAAGGGGGGAATCTGCTTCAACCCCAAGAAATACACCCGGGAACAGGTCGAGCGAATCACCCGGCGGTACACCGTGGAGCTCGTGCGGAAAAACTTCATCGGTCCCGGCATCAACGTTCCGGCGCCCGACCTGGGCACCGGGGAGCAGGAAATGGCCTGGATCGCCGACACCTACGACGCCCTGACCCCCGGGCAGATCGACTCGCTGGCCTGCGTCACCGGCAAGCCGGTCACCCAGGGGGGCATCCGTGGCCGCAAAGAGGCCACCGGGCGCGGCGTGCAGTACGGCATTCGCGAGGCTTTCAAGCACGCCGAGGATCTGAAACGGCACGGCCTCAGCGGACCGCTGGAAGGCAAGCGTGTCTCGGTACAGGGATTCGGCAACGTCGGGTACCATGCGGCCAAGTTTCTCTCGACCGAGGACGGATGCCGGGTGGTGGCCGTGGGGGAGGTGGACGGAGGGATTTACAACCCCGAGGGGATCGACATCGTCCAGCTGGCGGAGCACAAGAGCAGCACCGGGTCCATCAAGGGATTCCCGGGCGGGCGCCTGATGGAGCGCGCTCAGGACGTGGTGGAAGTGGACTGCGACATCCTGGTTCCAGCTGCCCTGGAGAATCAGATCACCCTGGAGAACGTGGATCGGGTCCGCGCCCGGATGGTGGCCGAAGCCGCCAACGGTCCCACGACTCCGGAAGCCAGTGAGCGGCTCAGCAATCGCGGCGTCATGCTCATCCCCGACATTTACCTGAATGCCGGCGGCGTCACCGTCTCCTACTTCGAGTGGACGAAGAACCTTTCCCACATCCGCTACGGGCGGATGGAGAAGCGCCTGGACGAGATCTACCGCGAGAAGATGGTGGGGGCGCTGGAGCAATCCACCGGCCATCCCATGCAGGAGCGCATGCGCCGCGAGCTGATTCAGGGGGCAGACGAGGTGGATCTGGTGAATTCGGGGCTCGAAGGGACCATGCAGAATGCCTACCGGGAAATCCGGGAACAGCTCCTCTCCGATCCCAGCCTGGGGGACTTGCGCACCGCCGCCTTCGCGGTGGCCATCCGAAAAGTGGCCCGGAGCTACATGGAGATGGGTGTGTTCCCCTGAAGCCGGTGGGGCGTCGTTACTTCTGGTTCAGGGTCCGATAGGTGAGTCGGTCCACGTACGCGTAGAAAACCTTGTCTTTGGGCCGATCGCGATAGTTCTCCGCGACCTCCCTGAGCTTGACCGCATCCTGATCGTCAGGGTTGAGCGTGAGAGCTTCCTCCAGGCGCGCCAGCGCTTCGACGCAGTTCCCGCCCTTCATCGAGACCACCGCCCAGTTGAACCAGGCATTGCGGATGAAGAGGTCCACCTCTCCCAGATTGCGATCCTTGGGGAGCCGGTAGAATTTCCGTAGCGCGCTCTCGTAGTCTTTTTCCACGAAAAATTGCTTGCCTGTCTGCAGATCCTCCTCCAGCTTCTTCTGCTCCAGCACCTTGCTCGCCGCCTCGTCGAAATGCTCCTTCGCCTCGAGGTTGGCGGGATCGAGGTCGAGAATCTTGGAAAAGGTGGCGACCGCCTCCTCGTAGTCGTTTTTCTTCATCTGGGTCTTGCCGGTGGCGAACAGCGCGGCAATCTCGCGCTGCGCCTCCTCCGGCGATAGTGGGCCGGCGGGAGCGGCGCTCGCTCCCGGGAGCGCGGGGCCGGCGCCCTCCGCCGAGGCCGTGCTGGTCGGGCGGCTGCTGGTACTGCTCAGTCCCACGTTGGAAGGCGTGACAGCGGATCCGGCGATCGGCGCCCGGCGCTGGGACGGAATGTGACCCGGCGGAGGCGCCCCCTGCCCTCCCCCCTGCCCCGACGCATTGGCCGAGCGCTGTCCGAACATCCACCACCCACCGGCGCAGAGAGTAAGGAAAAACAGCAGCACCAGAAGCAGCTTCCCAAACGAGAATCCCTCGCGTGCGGCTGGTGCCGGGCGGACCCGATGGGATCGCTCGACCGACCTTTCCTCGGATCTTGAGGGTCGGAGCCTGCCTTCCCCGCGACTCGACTCCTCATCTCGCAGAGTGCCGAAGTTGCCGAGATCCAGCTCCGGAAATGGCTGACGGATGTCTTTCTGGCGCTTCTTCGGGACCGAGGCAGGTTCCTCCGGCGGAGTCGACGGCGAAGACGAGAGGGTCGGTGACTCCGACAGGTCGGTGAGAGATAACGGCTCCGGCTCAGGGACGAGGGCGGCCTCCGTAGGCTGCTCCGGCGAATCCGAGCCTCCGAGGTCGATCTGCGCCAGCTCGGACTCCCAGTCTTCATTCAGGACCGGCTCGTCCGGCTTGGCGGGGGCTGGATCGGCTGGCGCGGAGGCTGCCGAGTGCGATGCCGCAGCGGGACTCGGTGATTCCGGCATTTCCTGAGGCAGGTCCAGGGAATCTCCGAAATCGGGGGGCACCCGGAGCTGCTGCGTATCCGCGCCGATCTCCGTGGCGCTGGCGGGCGGAGCGGAGGTCTCCGCGGCGGGCGAATGTTTTTGTTTCAGCGCTTCGATCTTGGCTTCCAGCTTCTTCGCTTCGGCATGGTTGGCGCTGAGGAAGAAGATCTTCTGGATTTCCGCGCTGGCCTCATCCAGGCGCTCCTGAACGAAGAGCTGCCGGGCGATTTCCAGATGCTCGTCGATGAATGGTTGCGCCTCGTAGGCGTCCCGCGCCTCTTCCAAGACCTCGCGCACCGCTTCCGAGCGCGGCGCGAGCTGAAGCAGCGCCTGACAAACTTCCATGGCATCCAGATAGCACGCCGCGGAGAGGAACCCGCGGACCTTCTGAATCCCCTCTCTGACCTTGGCGATTACCTCGGGCGTTTCCGAGGCGGCCCCCTCCCCCTCGGTCGGGGCCGCGGCCTCACCCGTCTGGGCTTCCTCCAGGAGGAGCGAAGCCATTCGAATCCCTTCCAAGGCGCGCTGATTCTGGGGATCCTGTGAAAGTAGCTCCTGCCAGACCTGGATGGCCTGGCGGTAATCACCCGAATGGTAAAGGGCGGTGGCCTTGATCACGAGCTGCTGGGCTTGGCTCGAACCGGACATGGAATCTGGCTCTCCCGGGCGGTCAGGCCGACTCTTCGACCTATGTGCCTGAATTTATGCTTTTTGTGGCCGGAGTCAAACCGCAGGGAGCGGGGGTCTCGAACGACATAACACCATTCAGGTGAGCAAGATAGGTGGATTTCCAGGAATCATGCCGGGTAGCAGGAGGGAGAGTTGCTTGCGAATCAAAGCCGGGGGTCGAGAATGACCTTGAGGGAATCCGCGGCTCGCACGACCAGATCAAATCCTTCCTGGGCCCTGGAAAGCGGGAGCCGGTGGGTGACCATAGAAGCGACATTCACACGCCGGGAGGCGATCAGATCCAGGGCGGTGAGCATGTCGGCAGGCGGGCCTGCGTACGAATGAACGATCTTGATCCCATCGTTCCACAGCTCGTACATGGGGAATTCCACTCCGTCACCGGGGGCGACCGGAGCAAAAAAGAGAATCGTCCCGGCCCGATCCACGCAGGCGAAGGCCTGCCGGATCGCCGATAGCGCGGAGGTACAGACGAGCACCTGCTCCGCGAGCCGACCCTCGTTGGCCGAGCGAATCCGTGCTGGCACATCTTCACCGGCAGAGATGGCCAGATCGGCGCCGAACTGGCGCGCCAGTTTCAGCCGGGTTTCCTGGGGATCGGTTGCGAAGATCTTTCCCGCCCCCGTGGCCCGGGCCAGCTGAACGTGGAGGATGCCGGAGATGCCGCTCCCTAACACCGCGACGCTTTGCCCCGGCACGAGTCCCGCCATGCGCTGAGCCCGCACCACGCAGGCCAGCGGTTCCACGAAGGTTCCCTCTTCGCAAGTAACGTGGTCGGGAAGCTTGAAGGTGCCCCGGTCAACATTGAGGGCGGGAAGGCGGATGATCTCGGCAAACCCGCCCGGATCGAAGTGAGAGGTCCGAAGGGTTTCGCAGACGCTGTGCCGATTCGTGAGACAGTAGCGGCAAGTGTTGCAGGGGACGTGATGAGTGGCCACGACCCTCTCGCCCGTTCGAAAGCCTCGGACTGCGCTTCCCACCTGCGTCACGGTGCCCGCCACTTCATGCCCCAGCACCAGCGGCGCTTTGCGGATCCGGTACCACTCCATCACGTCGGAGCCGCAGATCCCGCTGGCCTCCACGCGCAGGAGCATCTCGCCTTCCGACGGGGCGGGTGCCGGGCGCTCCTCCAGGCGAACGTCGCGGTTGCTGTAATAGACGGCGGCTTTCACTTGCGGCCGCCGCGGGCCTGTTGATAGATGCCGTAGGCCTGATCGACCGAGGCGTTTTCCTGGACCACCGCCTTGACCGCGCGAATCATCCCGACGGGGCAATCCGACTGAAAGATGTTCCGCCCCATGTCCACGCCTTTCGCCCCTCCGCGGACCGCGTTCCAGGCCAGCAGGATGGCGTCTTTCTCCGGGACCTTCTTCCCGCCCGCGACCACCAGTGGGACCGGCGTGCTGCGGGCCACCTCTTCGAAACCGTCGCAGTAGTAGGTCTTGACCATGTGGGCTCCGATTTCCGAGGCGATGCGACAGGCGAGCCCCAGGTAACGCGCGTCGCGCACCATATCCTTCCCCACGGCAGTCACGGCCAGCACCGGAATCCCGTACTTCTCCCCCTCATCCACCAGCCTCGCCAGGTTGAGCAGCGTCTCCCGCTCACCCTCGGCCCCGACGAAAATGGACAACGTAATGGCGCAGGCGTTCAGCCGAATCGCATCTTCCACGGCCACCGTCAGTCCTTCCCGGGAGAGCTCCGTAAGAATGCTCGTTCCTCCCGACACGCGCAGGACGATGGGAACGTCCGTCTCCGCGGGCACGCAGTTGCGCAGCACTCCCCGGGTCAACATCAGGGAGTCGGCGTGCGGGAGAAGCGGCTCCAACGTCTTGCGTGGCTCTTCCAGCCCGGAGGTCGGCCCCAGGAAGTAGCCGTGGTCCACCGCCAGCATCACCGTGCGACCGGTGGCAGGCTTCAAGATGCGATTCAGTCGATTGGAGATTCCCCAGTCCATGTGGCGCGCTCCTTTTTCGTTTTCCGCGTGCGTCCGATGGTCTCATTGTAGACCAGGTCAGGAGTTGCTTTCCCCCATTCCCAGCACCGCAGCACCCTGGATCTCCCCATTCCTCAGGGCCCTGAGGGCCTCATTCGCCTCATGCAGGGCAAAGCGCCGCACCTCGGTGCGGATGGAGAGCCGCTCCGCCAGCTTCAGAAACTTTTCGCCGTCGCGCCGCGTGAGGTTGGCCACCGAACGGATGGATCGCTCCCCCCAAAGCAGCTCGTAGGGGAACGACGGGATGTCGCTCATGTGAATTCCGGCGCAAACGACCGTGCCGCCCCTCCTCACCGCCGCCAGCGCCACCGGCACCAGAGCGCCGACCGGAGCGAACAGGATGGCGGCATCCAGAAGCTCGGGAGCCTGTTGGTCCGACCCGCCCGCCCATTCGGCGCCGAGACTCCGCGCGAAATCCTGTGCGGACTGATCTCCCGGGCGGGTAAACGCGAACACTCGACTCCCCTGATGTCGGGCGACCTGCAATACCAGGTGGGCCGCGGCTCCAAATCCATAGAGCCCAAGGCAGGGCGCGTCCCCTGCGACCTTGAGAGAGCGGTAGCCGATGAGCCCGGCGCACAGCAGCGGCGCCGCTTGAAGATCCGAAACTCCGGCCGGCAACGGGAACGTAAACTTCTCGTCGGCAACCGCTCTCGTGGCAAAGCCTCCGGGAAGCTGGTACCCGGTGAACCGGGCCTGAGCGCAGAGATTCTCCCGCCCTGACTTGCAATACTCACAGGACTGGCACGTGGTCCCGAGCCACCCGACGCCGACGCGGTCCCCCGGGGCCCAGCGCGTGGCTCCCGGGCCCAGGGCCAGGACCGTGCCGACGATTTCATGTCCGGGAATCAGCGGAAGGGATGGATTTGCCAGCTCGCCGTCCACCACGTGCAGATCGGTCCGGCAAACGGCGCACGCCTTCACCTCCAGAAGGACCTGGCCCTTTCCGGGCACCGGATCAAGCCATTCCTCCTCTAGAAGAGGCTTGCCCGACTCTCTCAACACCATCGCTCGCATGCTCAGGTGATCCCCTACTCCTTGCTCTGTGCCACCGGCGGCTCTTCGATAATCTCCACAGGGGTTTCTGGCGCTTCCTCCGCTTTCCGAGTGAGCCGCCGAAGCTCCGCCATCGCCTCGGCTACCTCCCGCCCCTTCGCCTCGATAATGTCCATCAGCTCCTCAGGACTCCGAAGATCCTCGTTGCGCTTGGTGCGGGGATTGACCGCGGGTCCACGTTCTCGTTGCTGATCTCATGAACCTTGTCCAGCACGTCCAGGAAATTCCGCTCTGTGTCGATCCGAGTGCGCTCGACTCCCGACATGATTTCACTGATGACCTTCTGGCGGGGCGTGGCCCCGGGACGCTCCTCAAGACCTTTCAAGTAGGGAAGCAATTCGCCGTTCAAGAAGCCGAAGAGCGCCCCCAATGCTCCATCCCGCAACTCCTTTCGCTTGGCCCCTTCCGGGGAGGCCCAATCTCTCCATCGATACGGCGGTTCGAGGGAGGGCGTGATCTCGGCGCCGACCGCTTCGGCCTCTTCCAATTCCCTCGCCTCTCGCTCATCCAGGATCCGCAGGAAGAGAATCCAGGTCAGCTCGGGCACGTACTGGAGCGCCCCGGCGCAGTTCGACCGCCGCATGATGTCGCAGATCGACTTGACCGCTGCATTGACTGACTGCTGCGTGGGGAGCGCACGGCCGTTAAAAGTTTTTTCAGAATTGTGCGCCATGATGGACTTCCCTACCCTCGGTCGGTCCGGTTCTTTTTCACGCAAGCACGTATCGACCCGATTTCTGCGTGCCGATCTTCTTAATCAGGCCTGCCTCGACAAGAGGTTTGATAAGGTCCATCGCCCCTTGCTTCGAGACTCCGATCCCCTCCCAGATTTCGCGCGGGCTCATCGCCCTCCGGTCCCTAAGCATTTCCAAGAGTTGCTCCTGCTTGGGCCGGAGCACCAGCTTTTTTGGACCGCTCACTGCGCTGAGCTGCTGAATTCTGCCCCATACTCGTTCTAGGGTGAGATGGATCGCTTCCGCCGAGTATTCCAGCCAGCCGTTGAGGTTACCACCGGCCCGGCGGACTGCGTCAAGGGCCTCGTAATAGCGGGGACGATTTTCCCAATACACTTCGTCTACCGAGAAGATGTGATGCGTATCGAAGCCTCTCCGATACATCTCCCATAAGGCCAGGGTCCGTCCGGTGCGCCCATTGCCGTCAGCGAAGGGATGGATTTCCTCAAAGCGATAGTGGACGATTGCCGAGGAAACCACGGCAGGCCATCGCTCGGGTCTCTTGTTCCACCAGGCGAGCAGTTCTTCCATCATCACCGGAACCTCATCGGGAGGGGGTGGATGGTAGGCGCCGACCCGGACTCGCATGGCGCGAAATCTCCCGGCAGTCCCTTGATCCATGGCGCCGGATGAGACGATGCGGTGGAGCTTCAAGATGTCCTCGATAGAGATGACTCTCTTCGATTGGTGCCGCTCGACGAAACGAAGGCCAGCGAAGTAGTTCAAAACCTCCCGGCGCGATCGCTCCGTTACTGTGGGAAGCGGTCGCCCTTCCTCCAGGGCACGCACCTGCTCCAAGGTGAGCGGGTTCCCTTCGATGGCCGTCGAGCTGTGGGTGTTACGGACACGTGCGTCCTTCTGAAGCGTTGGAATCCAGGCGACCTGAATTGTCGCTGCCAGGATTCTCTCGCGCAAGGCGGCAATCTCTTCGATCATCCGTAGCAGATGGGCGGTAACGGTGAAATTTGGCTCGTATGACATGCCGTCAGTTTACGAATTGGTCAAGTATGAGTCAAGTTATGGGTCAAGTGGGGAGAAAGGAGATCCAAAGAGAACTTTCAATGCTGGAAAGAGAAAGCCTGCCGCAGAAGGGTTGCGGGCAGACTGCTCGAGGAGTTCCGAACCAAATGGATCGCCCCTGCCAAGCTGGACCACGTCGGGGGTCTGGAAGCCAATTTCCTTGAGAAACATTATCCCTCCGGAAACCGGCGCAGATTCGGCACCGAAAACACCCTGAAACGCGGCCAGTCCCTGATTACGCAGCTCGTCCCGGTCGCAGACGAAAAGCGCCCGCTGGAGCTGGCCCGCATCGGCGATGCGTCGCAGGAGATTCACGGCGATGAAGGTCTTCCCCGCGCCGGTGGCAAGCGAAAGGAGCGCCCTTCGCTCGCCACGGACAAGTTTCTCCAGAACCGCGCGAATGGCCGCATCCTGGTAGTAGCGGCGCGTTGCCTCCCCACCTACGTACCGCGTCAGAAGGGGTTTCGCCGACTCATCGTCGAGACGGAAGCCCATGGCTTGTTCATAGCGAGCTCTCAGGTCTGATGGCGCGGGGAACTCCTCGAGGGGGCGGGGAGGTCCCGTTTGCCCCGAGGCTCGATCAAACTCGATGAAGAGATGTCCGTTCGAGGAAAAGACGAACGGGACGTTCAACCTCTCGCATCGGGCGTAAAGCTTTGCCTGCTCCAGTCCGTGTCCGGGTGGGAGATGCTCCGCCTTGGCCTCAATGAGTGCCACGGCCACGGGTTGAGTCCCCGGGTTGACTCTCACGCGGAGGACGTAGTCCGTATGGCCTCGGGTCCGACGCCAACGGCCACCGTCCGGGCTCTCGATGGCGCCGGCGGTCTCCTCGCGACGGCCTCCGTCCAACCTCGGAAGTGAAGCGCGGGGTCGATGAGCTTGGCGCGGGTGTCGGACTCACCGAGCATGCGCGGCTCGGGAGCGCGGCCGGCGTAGCGGGCGGCGGCGGGGGCGGTCTACGGCTTCTCCCCAGTGAGTCAGGAACGACGTGATGAAATCGTGTGACTTTTCGGGCTCCACGGCCAAGGGCGCCAGGGCCATGGCCACCGCGAGGGCGAGATGATAGCCG